>Ga0209611_10000896_pt1 | contig 48105 bp, 29 predicted proteins | sample S1TSphgellanicum_3_FD_187693 | JGI IMG/M metagenome (GOLD analysis project Ga0209611, IMG submission 187693) | Host-associated microbial communities from peat moss isolated from Minnesota, USA - S1T2_Fc - Sphagnum magellanicum MG (SPAdes) (version 2) | ecosystem: Host-associated > Plants > Peat...
GGAAATTTGGGAAGTTCGGCGGGGGGGGGGGGAGGGAGTTTTAGATTCGCGATTGTAAGTGAGAGAAGAGCGCAAGGAAGAAGGGATCTGAGGTTTTGTTTTTTGTGTTTTGTAGCGTGGCAAAATGGAAGCTCCTCCAGCTCCAGGTAACCTCCTTTTGTGTCTTTCTTTCATTGTTCATTCTGTTTTTAAGCTTGCTTCGAGGCATGCTTCGAGGCATGATTATTTTTTTTATTTTATTTTTTAAAGTAGAGATTTCTGTCTGTGTATTGGAAGCTTGAGAATGTGCAAACTGTGTTTTGAGCAAGTGATTGGAAGAATGTCCTTGTGGCGGTGCTTGTTTTATTTTATTTTTGTTTCAATTAATCTGAAAGCACGAGAGATGTTTTAGATTCCAGAAGCTTGCAGAGTAGAGCAGGTCTTTGCGGTTTCAGATCGTGTTCTTGCCGATTCGGTTTCTGCATATACATTAACGTTCTTTTGTTGCATTGTTTGTTCTTCTTCTTCTTTTCGTTAATCTTTTGCGTTTGAGATCATCTTGCCGTCCACGACTTGCTCTTGTCTTGCTCTTGCACGGCTGTGTGTTCTGCTCTTTGGACTAATGAAAGTAATAGAGCTAGGAATGTAGAGCAGAGTTGGAAAGGAGATCCGTTTCCTCATACTCGCAAATGTATGCTATAGCGGAGTTATTTTCTGCGAGCAATTCTTTGCACTGATCCATACACATTGGGATAAAACGCACTTGCAGGTCCGCTGCTAAGTCGAGCTGCATCCTTCAACAGCCGGCAAGACAGAGCTCTGAAGGACATCAATGGCAGGAGCAATCCACTGAATCGAAGGTAAGAACACTTGTATTCTGAACACAAGATGCCGTCTCTTCCCGTTGGAGATGATCCGTGTGTTAACCCAGTATTGTCTTTTGTTTTTCTTTTCAGTCACGAGCTTATCTCAAGCAAGAAGATGGACAATAATGCTGCCGCTGCTGTTCCGCCGAAGGCCACGAACAATCGCCCTACCAATCGATATGCCACAGTCGCCTCCAGATATGCAGCTCCTGTACAGGTTCTCAAATCGCAGCAGAAATCTCTAGCGTCGCCAGATAGGCCAGCTGCAGCAAGGCAAAGCTTGGTGAAGCTGGTGCCATCATCCATCACGGGGAGGACAATTACGTTGCAGCAGCAGCAGCCGGCAGAGGTGAAGAAGCTCCCCGCAGCGGTTGTGTGTGGCGCAACTCGGGGCGGAGGAGACGCAGCTGCTGGAGATCAGACAAATGCCTGTGCAAAAGGATCAAGGCTCACGAAGAGGATAAGCATGATAGACAGACATCCCAGAGAACAGATGGGGCATGTTCGGTCAATGTCTCTAGATAGAGGCGTATGTCAGCAGAAAGAGAGTCGCCATCGCCAATCTGGGGTGCTGACTTGTGGCAAGGAACTCACAGGCAGCAGCCTGCTACAATCAGCTTCTCACTGGCTCTTCTTGATCAAGCTTGCAGAAAATGAGAAAAACCCCAAGGCCATTCTTGACCTATTTCGGCTTGCTATCAGTTTGAGGGCAGAGGTAAAATCTAAGCTTTTCTAAACATCTAGGTGCTCACAGGACAGTCCTTGAAACTTGATTTCTGAAGCTAAAATGCAAAGTTTCTTCAGGGTAAGATCATTGATATCCCACTACTGCATTTTGTCAAACAGTACTACCCTTTCCATATCTCAGAATTGCAATTGTCATCTTGCAGCCAATTGGTGACATAGCATCCAATCTAAAGTGCTGCAAGGAGGCTCTCTCAGATCATGCAAGCAGTACAGAGCTGTTCCAACAATTCAAAGATCTTCAAAGAGACTTGGAGGTGGCAAGTGGGTCGGAAGTGTCAGCAACTGGAGTTTGTGAGATTGATGATTTTGCTACTACTGCAACACAGGACTTGACAAGAAAAGTGCCTGTAAATGTACATCCAGTGGATCCTCCTCCTAGTGGTGATTTGAATGTTGTTTCCCGAAATACAGTGGTGAAAAAGACCACTCCAGCCAAGATTGCAGGACCCAAGGGAAAGGCGTTAACAAGGTCCGCAACGTTTTCATATTCGGAGGCAAGAGGTCCAGCAGTGAAAACCACTCCTGGAAAGGGGTTGGTGAAGACAGTCAAAGGTGCACAAACAGGCAAACAATCAGGAGCGATGACTACATCAGCTGTCCCTGGTGTGTTTTGTAAGAATGCTCAATGCTCAGCTGTCAAAACATATTTCTCTTGATGAGATGGCCTTTTTTCTTCTTCTATAACAGTGTTGCTAATGTTGCATAATTGCACTTGCCTGTTACTACTTGGGAAGCATCTGAAACAAATGAAGACTGTTCTAGATGGTTTGTTCAGTTTTGGACTCAGCATAGATCTGACATCCCTGCAGCTGTCAAGAAGGATCCAGCTGATGCTGCCTCAACAGAACAGATTGGAATTCCCTGTAGGAGCAGTACAGGCAGCACCAATGGCCTTTCCCAGGTCTGTTTTGTGCAGGACATAATTTGTGAACCTTGTTCTACACTGTAAAGGGTTTGGATCTTACAGTTCTGTGAGAAGATTGATGAGTTTTAGCTAGGAATTTGAACTGAACATTGAGTTTAATGATCCAGGTGTCTAGCCAAGGAAAGACATCATCAACTTTGGACATTACAGCTCCCCATCAGACAATGCTACTCAAGACAGTGGGAGCTGATGGACCAAATGATAGTATGCTGTCGGAAGCACTCCATGGTGACAGTGGACTAACAGAAACATCATGTCTTCCACCTTGCACCCTGGGTGACACTGTTGTGAACCTGGTAACAGCAAGCACCAATTCAGGTCAGGATTCTATAGGTGCAGACACTATGGAGAAGCCTGTGGACTCTAAGTCAGAGTGGTTGAGTGTCGAGTCTGGTGCAGATGCTGTTGAATGCCAGTCTGCCCCAACACATGCTCTTACGCCAAGTAGTACTGGTGAGTCGACCTACTACTACTAGGCCATGTTCCCTTGCACCAGTTTTGAAAATGGATCTAAGCTGGGATGCATCAGCAGAGGGCTTCACCTTCATTACCTTCTGTATGCCTGTTCAGATTATGGGTCTTGAATTGTTAAAAGATATGCTTTATAGTTAGACTATAGTGAAATGCTATAAAGGGCATCTCTCCGATCTCTGTTTTGACAGGTGATCAGGGAGATCTACATAGTCAAGTAAAGAGTATGGATGTGGAGACTATGATGCAAGAGGTTGTATTATGCATTCTGTCTGAAGACAACGAGTCACCTGCACTCTGCAAAGGAACTGGACTCAATGATCATCCAGTGGCTCTTGATGTGGAGAGAAAGTGCTGTCAAGGTGAAGGTGGCCACATTGCCAGAGAAGGGAATGGTGTGGTATCTCCATGCCTCAATGAGAGCACACAGATTGCCAATCTTAATCTGGAACATGTTGACTCATGCAACACATTGCTGGTGGTTGGTCAGGACCCCTCAGGCATGGGGCTCACTGTACAAACAGTCTGTGAAAGGAGGGGTGAGAAACCAGTGCAAAGCTCTTGAGGCCATTGCGGATAATAATATCCACATCAAATCGACAGTAATGCTGTTTAAGGAACTATGTGCTCCAAAATGGAATCAGAACTGAGAGATCAAATGTAGCCTGGCTAGGAAAGCTGTTTACAGTTGATTCATATCCATTGAGTGACATCATCCTTTCATCTCCATGTTTGTTTGCTTCTCAAGATTGGATTGGGGATTAGGCATCAAGTTTCACTTCTGAGGAATAAGACTTGTGTTGCAATATGAAGTTGTAATAGGTTGTGCTGGGCTGGTTGCAGCTGAGACTAGACAAGACCAGCATGACTCTGAGAATGATTCCAGAGCAACACAATTGGAGGATAAGCCTACAGTTCTCAATTGTAAAAGCTGCTCCCCATTGATCACTGAAAACAAGGATTCAGGATCTGCCTCTGCATGCAGAAAAGGGAGAGGCAGAAGTGGTAGCATTAAGAGGAAATCTGTGAAATCACCAGGAATAGAACCAGCGCTGGTAGAGGAATCAGGGGCTATCAGTGCCACACCTCCTGACAAAAGTGAGGTTACCCCTATCACACAATTGTCGTCAAGCTCTAAGGAGAAACGGACGCTGAGAGGCAGAGAGGTTACTCCAAGATTCCACCTCCCCAAGCCTTCATGGAAAGCTATTGTGGAGAGGGAGATGAAAGGATCTCGGCTCAAACATCTACTGGATGCTGCAAAGGAACCCACCCCTCTCATTGCATTTCCTACAGATCTTGAGAGCCCAGTTTTTGAGAGCAGAAAAAGTTGTACGAAGACAGAAAATGGAGGATCAAGCACCAGGAAAGCGGTATCAAAAAATGAGAATTCAAACAATTGCTCTAGTACACCTAAGTGTAAGTTCTGAATCTGGTTGCCAGCTACAGAGCAACTCCTCTAATCTCAGTTGAAATCCCAGTAAATGTGGTACCTCCAGTTCTTTTTTATAGTGGTTGTGGTTTGATCTCTTATGCTTGAATAGGTGGCAAAACTGAGAGGAAGGGGAGACTTGGAAAGGTTTTGAACTCTGTTACAAACAGTGAACCTAACCAAGTCAAGAACTCAACAGATGACCCAACTGAGGGCCAAAATGAGGGTTATGAACAAAATCGGAAGAAAGACACAGAGACCTACAAGGTACTTTTTGGACAACAGCTTTTGCCATTCATTTCCATATTGGCGAGACAGCCCACAGCATGAAGTTTTGATAGAGCACTGTGGCAGAAGATATGTTACAGTCACTGTGATATCATGTCTTCAGTGGAGAATTTTCATCAAGAGAAAGAGTTTAATTGTCCTGTGCCATTTTGGCTGGCAACTTCATAAACAGTATGACATAAGCATGCCTTGTTTGCAGGTCCACACTGAAGGAACTGACTCAACTGCACCTAGTGCAACTCCAGGTGAATTCTTAACCTTGACTGACAATTGATTTACTTTCAGACATAAGTGGTAAGATACAGCTGCAGACCATGGATTGCTGCTTGGTCCTGCATACTTTTAACTGATTGATTTATGTTTTGTCTTTTCATGAAGGATCAATTGGTTTGAGACGATCAGCAAGGCTCCAAAGCAAAGTGCAAGCACGAAGGAACATGGTGTTCTGAAGCATGTGGTATATAGCCTGGATCAACTTCCTCATTTGATCAAGACGAAGTGATGTCTGGAGCAAGCAAATATCATTCTCCTCTAAAGTAGGGTTGTTTCGTTGAGTTGAACGACTTTTATGTTGGTCATGGATCTGATATACGTCTGCATGAGTAATGGGTCACATTTCTACCCAAGTAACATAAAAGGCATTGAGCAACTTGTAGACAAAAGCTCTTGAAATCAGTCTGAATGCCTACTAAATGTTGGGTGATGTTGCTGTGTTAGCGTTGCAAAGGACGATTGTATGCACATAGTCAGGTTTCTATGTGTGAAGTGCGAGAGAAATCTGGAAACAGTGCTTTGTTCAGTACTTACTGAGACTTGAGGATAGATCTTCACAAGCTATCAGTTTCCCTGGGTCTTTAGAGTTCAGTGATTCTCATGAGGTGAGAAAGCAAAGCTTGTGCAGTACACTTTCGAACTCAAATCTGTTGCAATTGCTTGTTATAAAGTTGTATGAAATCTTTATCAATTTATAAAGTTGTAATTGTTTACAGTGGTCTTCTTTTTGCCACCATTTTGGTACATCAGTTATAAGATTTTTTGAAACTAAACTTTCCTGTTTTTGTGAATTTTTAATCATAAACAAGTGTAGTGTTTCAGAGAAGGGCCTGAGTACATGCCCTTCCATGATTTGAGTTCTGTGCCTGAGTCCTATAGGTCAAGGGAACATGTCGAAAATCATGGAAGGACCTGTACCCATGTCCTTTTCATTAGTAAAGCAGAGCTGGGATTTTTTCACTTCTTAGAAATAGTGACAGGCTGGCTGGTACCTTCCACTGCAGCAGATCCCGCTTGCTGAAAAGCGGTTTCTTCAGGCAGGTGATGGAGCTGAAAATACAAAGGAAAAATCTAGGCTGTGCTTTATGATCGATAAATTACTTGGATGATACCTGAGTCCTCTGATCTGGGGGACAGTGATCATTAAACACTATTCTATTTTAACGTAAAGGAGTTATTTACAGTTTTGGGGTGGAGATGCTCTTATACTGGATTTACACGCCATATTTACGACTATTGACACTTATGCGCACAACACTGGTCCAGACATACCAATACAACACTATGGGATTTTAACCTATGCGAGCTTTCAGCCTTTTTTTTTATTGGCAAAATCTTGTGGAGATGCAAAATAACAAAATTTACAAATGAATTGATTTTAGAGGGTTTCAAGTTTCAATCATGAGAAGTGAGGAAGAAAAAAGAAGGAAAAATCACCAAATTTCTATATTTGGTTCTCAGTGTGTAGCCATAAATGTAGAAGGTTGATTAAAACTTTGTATTAAAACACTATTACCTTTCAGTGTTTTTTTATTTTACGAAATTTTTCCAAAATTTGACCTGAAAAATACGATTTCAACCTATACAATGAATTTTCCATGGAAAAAAAAGGGGGAAAATTCGCCAGATTTTGAAAAAATTAAATTAAATTTCCATGTCACTAGATTTTAATTATAAGTTCCTGTAGGTAGCCAAGAATATAGAAGGATTTTTATTTTTATTTTTTTCTTCTACTTTCATATCTAGTGTGTAACCAAATCTGGCTAAATCATTTTATGGATGATCGCCACCTCAGTTACATCACAAAAATTGGAAATTAAAAAAAACCCCGATTCCTTTCGTAGATGGAAAAGACCCAACCCTAGTTTGAGGTTACGATCTAGGTCTCCAAACTGAGATCTTGAATCGATTAACACCTCAAGTGTCTCTCATGACACCTGGATTCCCTCCCAGTGCCAGGTTTACAAAAGACCATCGTTTTCGACCTTCCTCCGATTTTTCGACCTGCCTTCTGTTTTCGACCCCCCCCCCCATCCTCCTCCTTCACGGGAGATGAGAGTGCGTTTGGTTTGAAAGAGTGGGTGGTGGCAGTGGCGAGCTTCTGATGTTCAGGTACGTTTCCAGTGTGATTCCCAAAAAAAAACAGAAGCAAAAACCCATTCTCTCTTCTTTGGTTTTCTTCCACGAATGAATCAGCTCAATAGTCGCAGTTTTTTTTCTTTTTTTCCGGTGTCTTTCTTGCAGGAGATGAGAAAACCTCGCTAGCATTTTCTTTTCTTTTCTTGCAGGTTGGACTGAAATTTGTGTTTTCGTTTTCGGAATTTTTCCTTTGCAAAGAGATCTGTGTGCGATCACGACTGTGATGAGTTTATTATGTCTGAGGACTGGGTAACTCTTTTTTCAGTAATAGAGAGAGTTGGTGGATATTATTAGGAGAGACGGTGTTGTATTTTGCGCGTTCAGAAATTTTAGGCTACTGCAGCTTTTTTTTAATCTTCGCTTGATTCTTGAGCCATATTTTCTCGTACTCTCAATGTTTTGCAGGTAGCGCACTTTCCGTTGTCTGGAAGATCTGGGGCGTCTTATGCTTTGGAAGTCTGAATACTCTTCACAAAAGAGTGAACCCTAATAAAGGTAGCCTGACACAACCCTATTTATCTGTAGATTTGAATCTGATAAAATGTCTTCCATCGGTTTCGAGGTCACAGCAGTGAAAGACGCTCGGAAAGTACTGAAGCTACAAAGTTAAATTGTAGTGTGTCAGGGTTTTAGGGTTTTTGATTCAGCAAACCCTAGGGCTCAAGAATCTTAAACTGCAACATAAATGGAATGTTTGGAAAAGCTGCATTTTGGTTTGGGATTCAGAAGATTGATGGGTGACAATGAGGCTTTTTAGAATCAGTCACTCCAATTCATTCAGGTTGTGATGTGAAGAACGGTATTCTGTGCAGTATATATATGAGAATGCATTACATCTACTTGATGATTTTTGTTGATTGTCCCTTTTTCTGCTACTTCTGCAGTTTTGTCTCTCTTGAACATGACCTGAAAAAAATTTGATTGCTGTCTTTGGCTAAGGCTAGACAGGTCACCAGCCATGGAATCTCCATCATGGACTGCGACTCGAGGAGGAAGATCCAATAAGTCATTGTTCTATCGGGACCTGTCAACCTCTCCTGCTACTCGATCTGGGTCGTTAAGAGGTGAACTTGGAACACCAGGACAAGCTGCAGCTGCAGCTGCCTTGTGGCGTGAGAATGCAGGAGGCATTGACCCTCCTCCCCCTCCCTTCTACACTTTGGAAGACCGCATTGAGCAATCTCCTGACATCACCTCAGCCCCAGATCCAATCTTTAGGTCTCCAGATTCGTTCAAGTATACAGATGGAAGGTCTCCTTCCAAGGCACCTCTCTCCTCTATGGGTGGGTGGGGAGGCTACAACTACCGGGAATCAACCTCAGGTTACTCCATGCCCTCAGTTTCACCCCCTGCTGTTCCACAGCAGCAGCACACAGGGAGCCCTAATTGGTGGTCTCCTCTAAGAGAACCGGGGCTTCGTGAAAGTGTTGTGGGGAGGGAGGGGGAAAAGGATGGGGGTAGCCCAGTGGCAGGAGTGGTACAGTCCAGCAGTTTGCTTGCATTGGGACCTCCACAAGATTTTGTTCGCCCAGAGCTGCAGCGCTCTGTCAATGCTACTGATTCAACTGAAGGGGATGAATGGGTGACAGTTTTTGGGTAAAATCTGCACTTCTGTCCATGGTATTTGATTAGTTTGCTCACAGTTCTCTCCTGACTGTTTGTAGAGTATGCTTGTTCTTTGAGGTGGTTCCAAAACCAGAGTTGAGAGTCTCATTGGTCCTGGAGTGTACAGAACTTGAAAGAACCTATGCACTCCATGATAGAAGGCCATTTGAAACTTCCTATTTGTTTCATGGGTGTTGGGATGAACAGGTTTGGGGCAGAGGAGACCAACACAGTGATGCGGGAGTTTGAAAAATGTGGTCCTATTGTGAACCATATTTCTGGACCTGGTGGTGCCAACTGGGTGCACCTTCAATATCAGGTCCCCAATCTCTTCTATAGAGTGTGAAGAAAGTTGCTTTGTAGGGACAAGCTAAAATGAAATGAAGCTTACCCTCTCAAGCTTGTTGCAGCTTGAATGAGCACAATGTTGACTTTTTCATTAGTTAGGTCTCTTGAGTGCTAGTTGACATCCTGAGAGCAGGTTTGGCATGTGGGACAGGGGACAAGGGAAAGGAATGAGAGTGCCCCTGGTGTTAAGTGAATATTTTTTTTTTGGTTGAGCAGAACCGCTATGATGCAAAGAAAGCATTGCTGAAGGATGGTATGCTGCTAAATGGAGCACTCATAGTGGGGGTGAAGCGCTTGGACCCAGTGCAGCAACAAGCTATGATAGAGAGACAGCAAAGAGGACCATCATCCATGGTACTGCCACCACGCACACCTGCTCGTGGGACATCTACAACAACAGTGCAGGCATCACAGCGCCCATACTATATACAGCGCCCAGAAGGTGGACCTCGCACATCTGGAGTTCTTGCTTCGCCTGCTAAGTCTACCATTTCCAAGTTTGTGGATCTTGTTTTTGGTGTGTAGGTCAATTGGCATATGAAGTTTTGTTGTCAGGTTGGTCAGGATCGTCAGAGAAGTAGTCTAAGGATGGAGTGGCATCTTAATCTTCTGCTGAAATTCTGGCCTTGGAATATCAATTGATGATGTTCTTACTTTGGATTACCATCATGATATAGCATGATAGTGGTCTCAGGTTTTGAGTGAGTATAGGAGTTACAAATGGATGTCATCCCCTCCTTTGTTTGGAGAAATTGCACAGCATTTAGGGAGCTGTTCTTAGACACAGAGACCTTAGGCCTTATCAATCTTTTGTCAAGGTCTTAGTAATGGGAGCTAGTGGACATATGATGCTTCTTTTTGGATCCAATTGTTTTTTAATTATACATTAATTATGGGTAGCTTTCATGTGCAAGGCTTTCACTAATTTCATCAGTCCTGGATTTGAGGTATTGTACTGTTTTAAGTCGTGTTAACCAGGACACTCTTGGTCGTCCTGAATTAGCAATGTGCTCCAATAACTGCATATTATTGAAGCCACCTCTCAAAACACAAAGCCCAAACCTCAATATGAGTGGGTCTACAATTTTCCTGCTGTGTGTACACATGCGACTGAATGGACATTGGAATTGGTATTGGAAAACACATTTGAGTAAGTAACATGTGTTTGATGGTGGATTTGAAGATTTGCAAATGAGAATGCTATTGATATGTCTTTCCAGTAGAGGTGTTTTTGAAAGGCAAATTATACTGTTAACAAAGCACAAAGACTCTCATTTTGAATGTGAAGTGCAATATGGAGCAAGTAGCACATGCATACCATGTCCACTTCACAGTACCCCAAGTCTGGAAGAATATGGATGTGCATCTTGAAACATCGGCTTCAAATAGTACCTACATGAGCACATTGTCAAAATCTTCTTGAAACTGGCTTGACATGACCACAAAAGTGACACAGACCTCATTCCCTAGCCCTGTCAACCTTAAGAATTCCTTAAGCTTTGCAAGCAGACGGATCTGAAATTTCATTCTTGAAAAAATGTGGTACAACTAATTTGATGATCCAGGCATTGTTGTTCTCCCTTGAGAAGAAGACAGATCGCATGTAGTTGCCATTGTGCTGAGCTGAGGGCTCAGAATTTTATTGCTTGTGCAATAACGTGATTCAAACATGAACACTGAGCATCATCTCAATGTTATAATCTTCTTTGTATTCTTGTCTTTGAATACAAAGAATTCAAAACCTTTTCAGAGATAACTCAGACATAGCCACAACTGGCGAGCCAAAGTTTACTAAAAACCCAAAATTGACAACACAAATTTGATTCACAAACTGCTTATGCCACATTCTGAAGCTGCAGTTTCACTACAAACCAAAGGTAGATACATACTGGAAAAAAGCATCAAAACAGGTACCAAATAATTTTGTAGAAGAAGAAAACCCTAGAAGACATCAGGATGGAATCGACCAGGCATTGAACTTCCTTCCTGTGCTTTGCGGAGATGCAGAGTGAGAGAATAGTTGCTCAATTCAAGTGCACGGACTTGTTCCTGATATTGAGCTAAAAGCTGCTTCACTTGTTGAAGCTCCCGTGTCCTCCCCTCATGCTCTATCTGCCTCTCATGCTGAATTGCAACAGCTCTTTTCAAAATGTGGTTGTCACGGATGAGGCCCTGGAGCTGCTCTTTCAGTGCAATATTTTCCTTCTGCTGCACTTCCATGACAGCAGCAGATCGGGAAGCAACAGTCTTCTCAAAAGCTTCAAGAGTGTGGGTTGCCCGGGCTCTGGCATCATCCAAGTCTGCTGCGTTCATCATCTCCCTCACAAGAAGTTCCACCCATTCCCCACCCTCCAATTCTTGCAGCGATCCTGCTGCTGCTGCTTCCATTTGCTGCCGACAAGAATTAGTAGTGGAGGGGGATAAAGACTCCATACCTGCTGCAAGACTGGAACTACGAGCAACAGAAGCACCAGAAACACCATCTTGGTTGGAAGAAAGAGATCGTTCGGAAGAAGACAAACGAAGATCAGTCAAGCTCTTGATTGCAGAATCCAGGCTGTTCCCGCAAGATTCCAGCACTTTCTCTACAAGCTTTTCTTCCATCTCCGGGAAGAGGGCATGGAGCTGTCGTAGAAGAACAACCACCGAGCCGCCGTCAGAGGAGTGATGATGATGATGCCTGGAAGACCCCGCCGCCTCCAGGCAGGCCTCGAAAGGAGTGCCACTTGTGGTGCTGCTAGACGGAGGGGACGCCGCTGCGGCTGCTGCTATAGCGCTGGGAGGGAAACGGATAGCAGAGCTGCTGGCCTGAGCGAAGCGCAGGCGCTTGGCTACAGGCGGGGAACTGTGCAAATCGTCAAACACAGACCGCTTCCCACAAACTGCGGCAGACATCGCATCCAGAAATCCCCGTTCTTTCTCTTACTTGCTGTGTCTACTGCAATCCGTTTCCCCCTCCTCCTTCTCGACTTCCTTCCTCCTCACCTGAAACCCTTTCCAAGCTCTCTAAGCTCCTCCTTCTCCTCCGCATCCCCAAAAGGACAGCAAGCAAAAACGCAGATCTGACCACATCTCTAACCTTCCTTCCATCCCCCCACAAAACAAACAAACAAACAAACCCCAGACCAGAAAAATTGGAACTCCAAACGTATATCAGATCCTCAAACACACACAAAACAGCAAAAGACCAAAATGGGAAAACAAACCCCCGGCAGAAGAAGAACAGGACACCGGGGCACGCACCTTTTCAGAACTCTGAGGAATCTGCTGCAGCAGCTGTTACAAGCCAAAAGAACGATAGCCGAAGATCGAAAGCTTTTTTAGGAGCAATTTTAATTTCTTCACACAAAAAGACAGGATAGTGTGTGAATGTTTTCACGATCCAGGACACGTTGGAAGACACGATGTCAAGAAATTATTAGGGGAAGAAGGAGGAGGAGGAGAAGGAGAAGGAGACGGCAACTCTCGGGAGCGAGCCTGCAGACGAGCGCTAGCGAAGCACGCTCTCTCTTTATCTTGTACGCTCTCCGCTAGGGTTTGAACTTGGAACGCGCATGGGCATGCATATGCGTAAAACGCCCCTTTTCTGCGCTTTTCAATTCGGCTGTCGGAAACCCTTGCCACAAAACGCCACTTTCGTGTTAGCCTTAAACTATGCGTCATGCATATGTGTGCGTAAAACGCCCTATTTGTTCGCTTTCTTATCAGGGTCGTGGAAACCTTAGCCACCAAAACGCCACTTTCTTGTTGGCCTTAACTAAAAGCGTAATGCATATGCCTATGCGTAAAACGCCCTTTTTGTTCGCTTTCTTATCAGGGTCGTGGAAACCTTAGCCACCAAAACGCCACTTTCTTGTTAGCCTTAACTATAAGCGTAATGCATAAGCGTTTGCGTAAAACGCCCTTTTTGTTCGCTTTTTAAATTAGGCTCATTGAAACTTTAGACCACCAAAACGCCACTTTCTTGGCAAAATTATTTGCGTAATGCATAAAAACGTATGCGTAAAACGCCCTTTTTGTTCACTTTTTGATTAGGCTCTGGGGAAACCCTTACCACTAAAACGCCACTTTCTTGCTAGCATTGGGCTTTGGAGCACCTGACGTGGCATAGGGCCAACCATTTGAGGCTGCAAACGTGGCATGGCCACTGGAAGAAGTAAAAAGAAGTTGCCAAGTAAACCAACCATTTGTCCCTTGTAAAATTTTAGACTTGGGGGGTTTTTTTTTTTTTTTTTTTTTCCACCCTTTCCTCAATTTTGTGGTATTAAAAATTGGTAAATTTTTTTTTTTCCAAATTTTAGCAAATTTAGAAAAATTTACACTAAAAAGAAAAAAAAAAATCCCAAATTTTTTTTGTGAAAAAAAACATGTTAGGAAAACAAAGTTGCTGCCAAATTAAAACATTTTCTTATTTTGCCTCTCTTATGATTTAAGACAATTTGTGAGGGTGATTTTGGGTCATTGTAAACCTTGTCCATAAAGGGGGCTATTACATTCTTTTAAGGCATTACATTTTCTGGGGAAGCATTAATGTTTTTGTAAGGTCCCTTGACAAACTTGCTTTTGAACATTTATACTAGTTTCAATGGGTTAAGCTAACATTTTACTTAACATTAAGCTATCACCTATTTAACATTGTGTGCCACCTAGGATGCCACCTAGACTTTTCACTTAACACTGATATCACATCAAGTGTGAATGCACACACTTGCCTTTGGGACTTCCACAACCCACCACCCATGAACACATCACCCTTGTTTTCCCATTTTGAGGACATCTAGTTGCAAACCTAATACCTACCCCATCATGTGACCCCTCTAACCTACCTACCCATGTCCTACCTACCCACCTTCCTACTTACCTATTAACCCACCTTGTTAACCCAATGCCCTTCCTCCTTATTGCCCTCTTGCATTGCCAAAGTTGTTTGCCAATGCAAAGTTGTTTGTCATCACCTAAGTTGCATGTGAGATGTGTTGCCATTACCAAGCTCGCTCCACCTAGGGTCAGTCTACCATCCCCAAGCTTGATCCACCTACATGGCTCCATTACCAAATTCAAGTACATATGTTTTCCTTGTTTGTTTAGTACACAAATGATGAAAAAAAATTGTAGCTTGTTATTTTTTTATATAATTTTTTGGGTCATCATTTTTATTTTATTTTTTTAAAAAAATTGTCGTTTGATGAAGGAGCTAATAATGAACAACCCGCTCATTGTTGTCATTGTTTATTCAATTTTTTTGGGTTGTTTGTTGTAATAGTAGGAGGTGGCAATGAGCAATACACTTGTTGTCATTCTTTTGTGATTTTAAAAAAAAATCCTTTGCATGAGGTGTAAGGTAGATAGATCAATGAACAAACATTTAAGCTTTTCAAGAGCTTTGAATCCTAAGACATTGTTCTTTTTCATCTCAAGTTCAAAAGGTTTTTTTAGAGCTCAACTTGGTGCATTCACAATTGTTTAAATCACTCAAAAAAAAACATAAAATGTAAAAGATATGTTTGTCAAAAGTAGGTGGGGTCAATGTTTGATTACATTTTATTTTAGGTAACATTGTAGTGTAACATTGTGTTATGTCATGTTGTTTTGTGGGTTTTTGTTGTCTTTTGGCTTGTTTTGTGTATTTTTGAATAAAGGAGCAAAGGTTACAAGTTTTTATATATCATCTTCTTTTTTTGTCATTGTCATCTTGTTTTGTTGTTTGATTTAGGAAAACATGGTGACAAACAACCTACCCATTGTGGTTTTTTTTAGGGGTTTTTGTTATTTTTGTTTATAGGGTAATATTGTAAGTGAATAAACAATTTTCGCATTTAATGAAAAAATTCAAACAAAAGTTCATGTGGGTGAGAAGGCAATGTTAATGCTTAATGTTACAATTGCAAATGAAGACCACCAAGTGTTAACAAATATTGTCAAAAAAGATGGGGGTTTAAGTTTAAAAGTATTTCATTACTTAAACCATTGACAGTCAAGTTTTTTTTGGTTTCACCCCACCCTCTCCCTCTTTTCAAATCAAGTAATTGAAACATACTATGAATTTAAAATGATTCATGGTCAATAAATTTACAAAAGTTTCAAATTTTGCTTTTGTTAAATTTTTTAAGAAGGGTGAAAGCACAAATAGGTGATCCAAAAATGACTTTTGAAAGTCCACAATATGACATTAACTAAAATTCTTGCAAATATAATAGTTATCAAAGTATAGACACTATGAAAAAATAGGTGTTTTGTAATTGGGTTTTAGTTGCAATTTCAAGTTGCAACAACCACTTGTGATTCAATGTATGCCTATAGGTTGAATGTTATCACACGAGTTGCAAGAGTTGCAATGGTGCAACTCATCGTATATGAAATTTTATACATATGCAATTCATGCAAATATGTTACAACTAAATCATTACAACTATTGTGCCATTACATTACAACTACAATGTCATTATGTTGTAATCAATGGACACATGGCAATTTTAAATTTATTTTGATATTAACATTATTATTAATTTAATTTAAATCATTCAACTTAAGGCCAATAAGATGTTGATACATGACATTTAGGTCAATACATCACAAACTTTATCGGCCATAATTTAGTAATAATAGTCATGCAAATTTTATCATTTCATAGGTGTGTATGGAATAGACACAGATGTCATTCATCTATTTGTATTGTTTGAACATCAATGTTGTGCACATTGTTTACACACTAATGTCATGTGCCTATTTGTATTATTTCGACATTGATGTTTTATGTCTATTCATGTTGTTTACACACGAAAGTCATACACATGACTTCAATGTTTAAATAATGCACAACATTCACGTTTAAATAATACGAACCTATGAAATAACAAATTTCACATGAATTTGGAATGAACCCATGAAGCCTATAGATTTGTGATGTAGATAGTTAGGCTTAAAATAAGTAGGCATTATTGTTTGCATTTCCTAAGCTAGGTACGTAAGTAATTAGGCCTAGGTAGGTAGGTTTAAGCTATGTAGACGGTTCATGTGGGATAATTGTATTTTATTTGGGTTTAACTTTTGGGGCCAAACCAATTTTTATCGGTTTATTCCAAATGTCACTTGTTTTTTAATATTTTTACTGTACTTAATTATACATTTTACAAAGTTGAAAAGTAAGACAAATAATATGGGATAAAAAAATTTAATTGCATCCTAATTGTAACTCACCTACAACCATTACAAGATAGGCTAATGAATAAACATTTAAGCTTTTAGAAAACCTTAAATCTTAATACATTATCCTTTTGCTCCTCAAGTGCAAAACAAGTTAAAACCTTGACTTGGTGCACCCATAGCAGCTCGATTGCTTTAAAAGGACACAAAATGAAGAAAATATGGTTGTGAAAAATAAGTAGGGTCAATGTTTTGGTCACATTCCTAATTCAAATTTTAAAATTCAACACATTTGTCATTTTCATGTTTATTCTATCTTATTTGTTTACCTCTAGAGCTCAAATAATTAATATAGATCTTAATTTGATGCCCTAAAGCACTTTAGATTGTTAAAAATGGACAAGAAACAAAGAAGACATGAAGTTTGGAAATAAAATGTCATTTTCTCAAAAGACACATTATGTGATTTCAACATGCTCTATGCTTCTTCTATGTTGTTTTTTTCCCTTTTGAGTTGAATTGACATATAACGTAGAATTTACCTTGGCATTCCCATGATGTTTTACTCATAATAAACAACAAATAATAAAGATCCAAAATTGTTTAGTCGTTGGTCAACGATTCATGATGAATGGTTCAACCCTAATGCAATCTATTTGCTAGGTATACTAATTATTATAATTCATAATAATTAATACGTAATAATATTAACTATTAGTTTGGAATCTAGATATGAATGCATTATTATTTTTAGTATTATTGTAACTAATAATTATAAAATAGTTGCAAAGAAATTGCTAATGGGTGTTTCATTTATTCCAATTGTATTATAATTGTCATATGTGACTTTTGTGCAACTTATTAACAAAATCAAACACGGTTTGACCAAAGCCATATATTTGATGCCTACATTCATATATGTATGGGTCCATATTGGGATTAAACACAACTATAATAGAACTCCACAAATTTTTAACATGGCATTTTTAAAAAAATTCCCTATATTTCTATGAGATAGTTACAATGTAGTTGCAGATTAATTGTTTTAAAGCTCTAGTTATAAGGTAGTGAAGTTTATGTGGACACAATTTATCATAATGAAATTATGAGGGGGACACTAATAATAAAATTAAAAAATACATGAGTAAAAATATAGGGTGCAATATATTGGTTGTTAGGTGAAAAATATAAGTTAATTAGTTAAAAAATAGGTTACATTTTATTCAAATAATCAATTTAATTATAATATAGGTTATGTAATAATCTGAAATAATGGATTATAATTAATATAAGGTGGCTTTAATATGTATATATTAAAAAATTAGATGATAATGAGGTGATAAAAAATAGGTTGGATAATTATCTAATACCCCCCTTAAAAATGGTCATTTGATGCATGTAAATCCCAAATTTTACATTAAGTATCCCGTTCAAAAGTAAAATCCTATAATTATCCTTTTTTTTAGGCACAAATATTGATATGCCATCACATGTGAATGGTCAAAAATTCCATGTGAAAGCTTGGAGATTTCAATGTGAACTAGAAAAATAAAAATAACAAATGATAAAAATCAAAACTTGATTTAAAAATTTTAAATGAAATTTTATTGTATTGGGAAAGTTTGAATGCATGTTACCTTTAAATTCTTTATTTGATGGTGGCCTTTTTTCAATTATTATTCTGACAATACTATGATACTTTTTTAAAATCCAAAATGTAGGGATCTAGAACTTGCAATATTTCTACCCATGGGTCCTATTCACTTCACCAACCTTGATTTCAATAAAGATGTAATCCACATGAAATTGAGCATTTTCATAAGTTGCATGGCCTAAATTCATCAAGCTTCAAAGGAATGAAATAACATGTTGCTTCAATTGTTCCTTTTGTAATGTTTGCTTCAAACAAGCTTCTATTCCATCATGGGGCCCTTTCCCATGACCAAAGCCCTAATAGTTCCATTTCATGGCACACCCCCATGGGAATTGGTCACACACAATCAAGCTTGGATACCTAGAAATGTAAAACCAAGATCTTACACCCTTGAACTAAGAAAAACAACCATCATTCCCAACAAAATGGCAATTAGGGTAGATACCTTGTGAAGTAAGATGTTGCCAATGCACATTCAAAGCATGTTGCACAAATAGGTTTGTCATGTTTCCGGTTGTCTGATATGTAGTAGAAATATATTGTTTGGAGTGTGGGATTTTAGGATCCAAGATGTCATAGTCAAAATTTATGGTGTACACAATATGTATCAAAACGGGTAATTAGAAATTATACCAATGTTGTTTGTGAACCTCATTGTGATTGTTTAAATGAATAATTTTCTACAAAATTGATCAAGGACAATATTTTATCTTCTTCTAGTTCCTTTGCATAATCTAAATTGGTAGTCTTGCCATTGGGCCACAAAATTGTGCATGACAAACTTCTAAATCTTTGGAACATCATAGAAGAAGAACTCTTTAGGTCTTGTTAGCCTATGTTTTCAGTGAACAACCTCTATATTATCACCCTTTTTTTTTTCCTACTAGGACTTTCTCAAAAGGTGTCCACTTTATTAATGACTATTTGGAAGGATCAAGCTTTCTATCACAAATAGATAGTTGCATGATGCCACATTGTGTATAAAGACCTTTAACATAATCCAACTTGAACCATTTTTGGCCCATTTCTTTTGGACACAACAAATTTGACCACAAATCAAAAGTGGATTGGTAAGTATGTTTTATTGTTTGACATGAAACAATTGTACCTACTATTGTTCTGTACCCTAGATTTGCACAAATTGCTTCACATTCACAAGTGCAAAATTCACCATCTTAACCTCTCTAATACACAAATGAAGCCCTTGTATTGTTGAATATTGTTTTAATATCCAACATTTCATGATGATATCAACAATAACATGAATTGAAGTCTTTCAATTTATGGACAAAATAGGGCTTGAGCTTGTGGAATGCAATAAATCCAACCTCCACTTGTAGCCGTTGCACTTTGGACCTTGTAAAAAATTCAAGCTACACATAATTGAAACATGGGTGTTTAGTTAATAACAACTTCCAATTGAATATACAACATGCTTGAACATGCACAATGAATTAATTACCTCATATCCCCTTTAGAAAGTTATGTAATAATTCAAAAGTTATTTGAAAATGTAAGACTAGGGTAATTTTAAGACTTTATGAAAAGGATTGGTCAAATGACTTAAAACTCAAAGAGAATCGGATCTATCATTGATTTAAAAGGTTGATACAAAACTTTAAATAACTTGAAGGAATCAAGGTAATCTTGAATACGAAAGGATTAATGACTCTCAACCTTTATTTCATGACTTTTAAATTAAATTATAATATTGTAGTAGGCACACAACTTATTTAGTTCAATAATTTGAAGTTTCTACAAGACTTTAAAAAAAAAAAAAGATTGAAGACTCTAAGATAGCTGAGACTTTGATTTGAAATGCAAGATTTGAAACGACCAAAGGACTAAAGACAATCTTGAACTACAAAAGGACTAATGATTTAGAAATTAACCCAGGAATTTGAAATTATTTCAAAATTAAATTGAACTCAAGATTAATTATTCAACTAAGGAATCCCAAGTTTTTGCAAGACTTAAATAAGTGCATAGGACTTGAAACTTTAAGATAGCTAGGACTTTGAGTTGAAAAAATTATAATATTGAAAACAACAAAGGACCCATGACTTTGGAATTATGAAAAGGACTATTGACGTTCAACTTATTATATGACAAAAAACTTTGGGCTTTGGGGGTTGCTACATGACTCAAATAAGCTCATGATTTATTCATTTAGGAATCCAAATTTATATAAGACTCAATACTTTAAGAACACCATGACTTTCACTTGAAAGTATAGCAAGATTAGTGAAAACAATGAATGATTCAAGACTTTGGAGTTATTAAAAGATTATGTGCTTTGAATCTATTGCAATATCTAGGACTCAAGTCATGACTCTAAATTTGATATGATATTTAAGACTCCAAAATGAGTCAAGGATTTTGCATTAAAATGAATCTTTAAGACCTCAAGACTATGCTTCAAATCATGGGGATTCAAAAGTATTATATTGCTATAGAAAGGAATAACACATTAAAGTCATGTGAAAATACATCCATGTTTATTACTTCGATGTTAATCCACAACCAAAACTAGACTCTACAAATTTTTACCAAATTAAAAATCGTGTAACCTTAGAAATTTGAAGATTACTACAAGGGCATAAATATGTTAATTAAAATAGGCCAAAATTAGTATCCCAATAATGATGAAAATAAGAAATTTCAACTTTGGAGGTTTAAAAGTAAGACACATTCTTTGAAAAATAATGTTTAAACAACATGAACATATGGAATATGACATGAAAAAGTTTTTAAAACTTAAGATGTTGTGTTTTATTTTTTTTCCAACCTACTTTCATTCGCTTTTCATCATTTGGTGTTATTGTCCCATTTTGCACACAGTAAACATAAAGTACAATCATGACCTTTCATTTTTTATATTAATTCTTATGGTTCCTTCAAAGAATGTTTGAACATGTTTTACATGTTACAAACACAATATGCATATTGAATAGGAGGCTCTTAGCACTCCAGACCTACATGAGGAAACACTTATTTTTGAAGGGTTTAACATTGTCATAATTGAAATATTTAAGTTTCAAAAAATGTGTATCTATATGTTTGATCATTCAAACATTAATAACACATCATTTGAATAGTTTAATTTGGAAAAAATACCACATTAATAATTTTAATAAATAAATAAAATAGCTTGAATAAAAATATAGATTGGGGATGACTATATATGGTTTATTTAACATGGCTAGTACACCCCAAAATTTATAACAATGGTAAGGGACTAAAATTTAGAAATTCAAAATCTACTTTCCACCTACTTTTAATTTTTGAGCAAGGATCACCAATTGGTACTTTAGCGCTTGTGCCCACAAGATTCACAACTATAACTACACTAGGACTACATTTAAGCATTCAAAAGTTAAAAATTCATAGGTTGATATGCAAGCAAAAGAGCCACACAAGGGGAAATTGACATCTTGTTTCACTTTCTTGAAGGAAGTGGGCAACATGTGTTTTTCAAGTTTTATGTCCAACTTGATGATGAATAACTTTTTTTTTGTTTGGGCTGATCTTTGTTTTTTCAAAGTACCACTTAGCCACAATGGCTTTCACATCTTTTAAGATTGCATCTTTCATGACTTTCCTATCCCCTTTAATGTAGTGCTTTACAACTTGTTTTGCATCCAATATTTGCCTTTGAAGCACAATTTTTCTAAATAATATCCTATTGAAGCCTACACACTTTTTAGTTGTTGTTAATGTAAACAAGGAAGATGTAAAAACAACAACCTCTACAACATTATGAGTCCCATTTTGGTCCTTTCCTACACCGTATTTCAAACCCTTCCAAACAACTTTCAAACTCTTACAAACAACCTCACATTGTAAAAATTCCTTATGCTTCACAACATAATGTGGCATTGCAATTTGTAACATGGGTAGAATCAATAATCTCTCAAACACTTTTCTTTGGAACTTAGGTCCTTTGAAACCAATAAAACACAATAAGTTTAACCTTATTTTGTTTGCACACCTTGTTGCAACAATGTCAAAAACATTTCCTATAATACAAATATATACAAAATATTCAATCACCTCTACACTATTTTATTGTGATAGAACCTTTCTCTTTCTTTCTTTCATCAACTTTATTTTGACATCTTTGAATGGCAAGCCTTGATCTTTCAATAACATTATGAGCTAATCATTCCTTGTGCCATTGACACAACCTTTTGAGCACACACATTAGCCATAACATCTCAAGAACTTGAGGATACAATCAACTAGCAAAAAATATTGAATCCTATCAACAAAATATACCCATGTGAACATGCATGCCATCTTCTCCAACTGCAATAATACCAACAAACCATATGGTAATCTTACACATGTGACACACACATGTTGCACCCCTTTTGCAAGTGCATTTGTTGATTGTGCTTTAGAGTATTTTCACCTTCAATATCATATTCTTGCATCTAGCAAATTCTTGTTCACATTGTTGTTACAAACAAAAGCTTCGTTTATTTATTTCCTATTAGACATATTATGAGAATCCTACCTTTCAAAAAACTTGATGTCTTATTTGAAACAAAACTACATTTGAAAGTAATTTGTAATGTAATGATGGAGTCCATAAATTCAAAATGTTAGGAAAAACTTCACTTCAAAATGTTCCAAGGAAACAAAGACCATCAAAGATGCTAACTTTGTGAAACAAATAAGATCACGATGGATTATCTCACTTGTTATAATGAAATTTCCATGCTTGCAATGGAGAAGGGAAAGGTGTAACAACATGTGGATTGATAGCTAGGAAACCTTCTATCATCAACTTTGATGACTAACCTTAAGTTGTTTTGGCAAATTTTATGGCAAGCAACATAAAAAGGTTTACACTACCCAACCCACATCACATTGACAAACCTAGAAGATGATATTGGAAAAAATTACAAATAAGATAAGAAATAATTTTTCATAATGGAAACATCCACAATGATTTGGAATGAAAGTTTCATGTATAGATTTTATGAACCTCACATAGTTGGTAGCTTTGTTATGCATACTTGGATATATTATTCCATAACGTGTAGTTATCAAAAGTTGCAAAGCTTCACAAGATGGGTTTGTTGCTTCACCTAGGTCAAATTCCATAATTGCCAAGAGCTATGAAACATAACTATTAAAAGTTGTGAAACTTCACAAGTCAAATCTACAAAGTTCACCTAAGCCAAATGCCATAGTTGTCAACAACTATGAAACATAATTGTGGTAAGTTTTACAAAATTTAGCAAATTGGATCTACTCCACCTAGGTCAAACACCATAGCCACATAAAGCTCCAACTCTTGGAAAGCTTGCATTTGCAAAGAATTGGCAAAAGGAGAAAGATGAAAGCATTGATGGCCTTGATCAAAAGTTTAGAATATGGGGCTGAATTATCTTTTTTTACTAATTAATTTCTTTGACAATATATTTCCTTACATGTCAAAAACTCCAAAACTTAAAAATCCATTTGCGGAAGTTAAAATTTCAAAAATATTGTGAGTAAAAATGGAGGGAAAAAACTTAGATCCACTTCTTTAACCTATCTTTCTATTAGGTAGGAAAAAATCCAACTTTGAACAATTTGATTTTTTCTTTTGGAATTTAAAAAAAAAAGGAACATGAAGGAAGGGTTCTTTTTATTCCTTTCCTTTCACAAATAAACATCAGCATTAAAAAAAAATTTGCTAACAAAATAACAAGATATATTTACTTCAACAATCATACAAGCACATAATTACATTGGTTCACCTAGGTGTATTTACATAACATCAACAATGCCCATGCAATGAAAGATTTGACATTGAAATCATGTTAATACACCTATGATGGTATGGTTTACATCTGACTAGTCATTCATTCATATTCAAGTAATGATTAACTATCAATGAACACATAATGAATCCACCTTCATCTATCCAATTCACAAGCAACAATCTAACGTATGGGTGCCACTCCTTGATTATATTCTTGATCTAACAAATACATATATTTACAATAACATGCATGTGCTTTCACACATAAACCAACAAACATCAAAAAATACTTCATTAAAATTTTAATTAGTCATGTCAAAATTGAAAGTTTTATACTTACGATGCTTGTCCAAAAATCTATGCCCCCAAAAAAAAAACTCTTTACAATAATCTAATTCTCCTCCTTTATTGTGTTACCTAACACTTCTTCCTTTAGTACTTTTTCTTTTGATTTGTAGCAATTTAGTTATCCTCTTCTATTGGGTTGCATAACACATATTCCTTCACTACCTCTCCTTTTGATTTGCAACAACCTAGTTCTCTTCCTCTATTGAGTTGCCTAACACTTCTTCATTCACTACATCTCATTTTAATCCCCCATTATCACCTTTCATCACTACCACTATGTAATGTTTTTAGTACTTCTATTTTATAAATCATTAATCATTAACAAGAACTTTCAAAAATTCAAATACAATAAATTCAATAAATTAATAAATAGACCATATTTAAGTTATGAATGAGAGATGGAAATGAAAAGAAAAACGTGAATCAAAATATAATTATCATTTAAAAACAAGGTTGAGTGAACTTGTTTTTCAAGGGAAATTTTATCAATTAGATCATGTTTAAATTAGAAAGTGAAAATTTAAATAGACAAATGGAAAATATAGTAAAAAGGTTTTAAATTAAAAAGCTCTTGATGTACCAATTGAACCTACAAATGACTAGTGTTTTAAATGTTTAATACATATGTTATATTAATGTTACCTTATATTAATTACTATTTATTCTTAAAATACAGATAAATTTATTTTAAACTAATTAAATTATAATTTTTACTCAACATCCAATATACAAGACCCTATATTTTTGTTCACATATTTTGTAAATTCAAAAAACAATTCTCCCCTAACTAATGATTACATGAAAAATGCATCTGATTATAATATGAACATATTCAAGTGAACTTTAATATATTTGCCATATAGTCATGGCCTTGTTAGGTTTTGTATTTAAAATTAAACACATGAAATTGATGATAAAATATACAAGGTCCAAATTTGAAAACTCTTCCTCACCACCATCTTGCAACCTAACTCTTCATGTTCATGGTTTTTTTAAAAGTGAAAGATTCTCAATATGGCAATTTTTTTGGAAATGATGATTTTTTTGGAGTTTTATAGACATTAAATTTTAGACTATTTTAATTTTAAAATCTCAAAAGTTAGCAAAAATAGAAGGATTTTCTTTGTTTCATTTTTTATTTGTAACTATATTTTCTTTAATTGTCTCATGGATGATCACCACTTTAACCACATTAAAAAATTGAAATTTTTTTTTGGTCATGTTCAAATTTTAATATTTTAAAGTTTTAAACATATCAATTTTAAATCTACAAACTCTAGGTCCATTGTGCGCGGTTTCAAATTCATACAATCATGGCAAAGGATCACATCTTCGACATAGTTAGTGAACCACATACCTTGGTTTAATATTGGACAAACCTTTTAACTTGTTCTAGACTTTGGCTATGGCTATGTTACCATAAAATTTGAATGTTATGTTAAATTGTCAATTATAACGACTTTCCCAACCATTGAAATTATCTATAAATTTTGGCTATTAAGTTCTTAAAATTTATAATTATGTGTCAAGTTATAGCCAACAATAATAATCAAATAAATTATATAACCACCCAACATTGGTTTTTGGAATGTTTTTTGATTTTAAGCAAGTTTAGGTCCAAGTTTTAAGGTAGTTTTGGATCAAAGGTTCAATGTTTTGTTGGAACTACCATTTGAATATAATAGGGCAATCTAGACACATTGGATTATCCCACAAACTTAAAAAAGATAACCTTATTATTATTTATATTCATTACGTGAAGAAAATTTTAGAATTGGAAAAACCAAGTGTTGATGTTAAGATTTAATTAATTATTCGACAATTTATTGTCGAATTCAATAAGGTAGCATGGTAGTCTCTTTTAAAATTTGGAAACAATTGAACCAAGGATATTGTCCTTTTAAAAAAATGTTCAAGTGCTCTAGGTAGATGAGTATAACTTTTCAAAAATATAAAAAGCTTAGCATTATTTTTAATGCAAAAAATTAGTTTTAATTTGTTGTACACTATGTAATCTTTATTTTGGATTGTGTAAATTAATTGAACAAACTAATATGAAACACAAAAAAAGGTTTAGTTTTGTGTAATGAACTGGACCTAGATTTAATTTTAGATTAAATTAGGCTCCAATTTTTGTTCTAAAAATTCATATTTAAAAGGCTTAGAAATCCAAAAAAATTAGTCTCCAAATTGGATTGAAGTTCCATAAAAAACTTAAAAAGTTTTAGAACCATGACCCAAGAAGGTTCTTCTTAAAATAAAAAAACAAACAACTTTAGCTTGAATTCCATCCAAGTTCAATGACCAAATTCATTTGATAGATGATTGAAGCTTCCTTCATTGGGAAAAAAAATTTGAAGAAAAGGGTACCATTTAAAAAGGTTTTTGAGCTTTTGAAGCTTGCATTTTATTAAAATTGTGAAAATGAGATGGATAAGCAATTGGGTTTGCTATAGTTTTCATGTAAAGGTGACACAATTGAAGTGTTGTTTTACCATGAGACACACAATCAAAATGCATCTTGGACATATATTTGTTGTTCTTCAATCTAGTTTGGCTATGGTGGCAAATGAAGTTAAAAACTTGGATACATGTTTTTATAGAAGAAATATGTTACAACTTTAGGTGTCATAGCCATTTTGGGGTCCACCTTTGAGTATATGCCTAGGTCATGCCATAGATCCAATTGTAATTAAAAATTCATGCTTGACATCAACCATGATTTTTTTTAAAGGATATTTTGAATATCACAATTCGTGACTATCACTACTTGCAACTATGGTGCACTTTTGGCAATATTATAAATATTGAAGCATGAGGCCTCTAGCTAATTAAAAATTGAAAGAGTACATATAATATAAATAAATAAATAAATAAATGCACAAGCATGAATTTCATAAATAGAATGGACATGTTAATGGCAACATGTGGTTCACATCCTAGTGTTTTAAATGAGGTATTGGCTTTTAGACTTTGTGAAGAGGACAATTGACATGGTGAATTGCTCCTATATTATATTTAATTAATTTTGCCAAACCCATTTTTAATTTTTCTTTTTGGCAATATGTTGTCAATTTTAAAAAAACATTGGTCACACTACACAAATCTTTCAAATGTGCCAAAAAAAGGGATCAATGCTCATTTGTAAAGGTCCTAATGAATTAGTTTTTTTTTTAGTGTTGGAGGTGGGCACAATTAACATTTTGGGAACTTAGGTCTTGAGCTTGGTTTGTGCCTTGCAAAACAACCCCCTTCTTGATCCTTACCCTAAACCTAAGACATTTTAGGGTTTTGTATTTGAAAGAGCCTCCATGGATAGAAGAGTCCTTCATTAATTGAAGGGCCTTTCAGTTGATCACAAGCTTCCACCATTTGAATAAATAACCTCTTGGGGCTTTTTACATTGGAGAAGACCTACTCCCATAGGCCTCCCCAAATTTTGGGGCCTACACCCCTTGACGGCTACCGCCGTCAAACCCTCAAATTTAAGGGAAGGACCTAGGGATGAGGCCTTTCCCCTATACAAAATTGCCAAGTGCTTGGAGTTTGTTACCCAAAGTTTAGGTTAAGCCACACCCAAGGGCCTCACCCTTACACATATGGGATGAAAAATTAGAAAGCGCACAATAAAAGTTGGCTTATTATAGGGTACTAATATGCATTGAGGGACATTTACAAATATTCACAAATAAACATATTCTGTTCCCAGTGTAGCCTATACCCACCAAAGGGAAAAATTAAAAAATTTTAAAAAAAATTAAAAAAAAAAATCTGCTCCAAGTAAGTGTTAAAAAAACCAATGAAATTTAATTAAAATTTATTGAACTGATGGTGCCTGACATGTGATGACCTAAAAAAAGAAAGAAAGAAAGAAATGAATAAATGAATAAATAAATATAATAATTAATTGACCTGACAGTGTCTGACATGTGATGAGATCTGTGGTGTGATTCATGGGTACTTGTTGTTGATTCTATTAATTAATTAATTAATTAATTAATTATGGGTGCATTCAAAAAGTTGTTTTTAAAAATAAATATAAATTAATGTAATTTTGTGGAACTTGGGCAACAAAATGAGAACAAATAAGCAACATAATTAAAAAAAAAACCATTGAGAAATTTGTTCAAACATATCCAAAACATCAAAAATTAAACCCTAATTTCTAATGGAAAAAAAATGCCCTAATTCACCTTCTATTTGATTGTGAATTGTGAATACTTATTTATAAAGCTCCTCTTTTGATTTTGGTAGGGTAGTAGGTAAGTCATTTGTCTCACCTGATGCCAAACATGGTTTTGGGTTGACCCTAAACCCTAAACCCTAAACCAATAAAATACCAAAATAGATAAAATCATGCTTATTAAATTCAGCAACAACCCACCCAACAACCAGCCTTCATGCAGCCTTCATTTATGATGACTCTGTGAGGTCTAAGGTTTAGGGTTTAGGGTTTAGGGGTTAGGGAATCTGGGGCTGCCTGAAAAATTTTCAAAATTTTTTTCTTTGAAAACATTAATTTTTTTTAATGATCTGCCATTGGAAATTTAAAAATTTTCACTGGCAGACCAAAAATTGAGATCCTAATAAATAAATAAATAAATAAATGGGCAGTTATTAAAAAAAAATTGTTAACAGCCCACAAGCCACTAGTGCACGGTTATAGGTCCCTATAAAATAGTCAATGCTGTTGTCAGCTCCCTATGAGAAAGGTTCAAATTTTTGTGTTTTGAAGCTTTGAGAAGTTGAGCTACCAAAATTCCCTGCAAATTTTTTTTTTTCTCAATGTACATGATGATGCAATACATATTTGCTTAAATTGTGTGTCCTCCAAGGTTTAGGGTCTTAGAGGGGGTTTTAGGGAAATCTTTAGCACTTGGAGGGGAGGAATGTGAAGGCAAGATAGGCTATCTATATACATACCTTGGGGGCTTGGCGTTTGCTTTTTTTCCTCCTTTTTTCTCCTTCTAAAAAAAAACCTACCCATTGCTTCACAATACCCAAATAGGGTGGAGGTCACTTGTGTGTGCAATTCTTGTGAAAACACAAGCAAGGGACAATCCATTTTGTGTTTTGTGATTTTGAATGTGATCACGACATGTGTATACCATCTTCTTCTTCTTCTTCTTCTTCTTGAAGTCTCATTTTGGTACCATAGTATGTTTCATAACCTTTTTGCCTTTTGAATCTTGGTTCTTGCATTTGTGGTTTCATTTTAGCCTTTTTGCAAAAAATGCAAACTCACCCCATCATGCATTTGTTTTTGTTGCCTTTTTTTGCAAAATGCAAACCCACCCATTACTTGATTTTGCTCTTCTCTTCGGTGTCACACAAAAGTGCATTTTTTATTTTCTACATGGGATTCAGCTTCATGAGAAAAGCTCAAATCCCACTTCAAGCAATTGCCACTTTTGCATGGTTCATTAAAAAATAATCTGAAGATGTCTCTCTACTTGGTCCCTCACATTCTTGATCCCCAAGTTTTGGACATTTTCTTTGACATAGTTATGTGGCCTTGTGATCATCAGGTTGCAACAGAGGGAGATTCCAGATCCTTGAATCCGGATATAATGAAAGGAAGGCATTGCTAATCCAGTGCAAGTGCATTGGGAATTGCTCATTTTTGGTTTAGGATGATGGTGATTAGTGCAGAGTAGCAATTAACAGAGCATTTACAGAGTGGGTATGTATCTTTTGCCCCCTCCATTTCCCTGCCTCTTTTTTAGGTCATCTGTATCTAGAGCTTTCCCTTTTCATGTACGCAAATTATGCTTTTGATGCAGAAGTAGTAGTAGTAGAAGAAGAATGTGGGAAGATTGATGTTTTCCATGTGGGAAAATTGATGTTTTCATCCATAATTCCAGAATTGAGGTTTTGTAGGCTAACATCAAATGTCAGTGCATCATCAAAAATCATACTCTTTGGTGTTTGGTGTTTTTTTGCAGTTGGAATTCTATTACCTGACTGAATTGGCAGTGGCCTAGAAGGCACAAAAGCAATAAGCATGGGCATGGGCATGATTATTGACTTGCTTGAGGTAAAAAAAGTCCTTCTCTGTGATAGTCTTTCTTTGTTTTAGTGGGTTTATGGAACTTCAAGAATTTCGCAGATACAGTTTTTGACAGATTAGTATGGTGTCCATTGTTCAGGGTTTAGGGTTTAAGGTTTAAAGGGGCTAAGGTGTTTGCTTTTCTCTTGCAAGCATCTTAGCCCCTTTAAACCTTAAACCCTAAACCCTTTGGGCCTTTGGGGGGTTTAGTGCAAAATTGACTTTTGATTCGCTTTGCTTCTGTCAAAATTTGGAGGACTACATTTGTTTAGGGTTAAGTCTCAGTGGGGTTGTAAGAAAATTGTTGGTTGGATGTGGTGTGTGTAGGCAGGAGGTTTGTTGGCCCTGGCAGCACCAAATGGGGGTTTCTATTATGCACAGAAGGTTGACACCAAACGACTCGTGTGGGATTTTGTTACAAATGGTGAAGCTTCCACTGTTGATGGGCATACTGGGTAAGAACATCCACTGGCAAATAGTTTGACAACTGCATCAAGATTGAAATAAAAATTCTGGATCCACAATTGCAGCATTTTTCCCTGTTTGATGTTTTTTAGTGGAAGCAATGAAGGCTAGGGTGTACACAAAATGGTGCTTTTGTCATGGAAAATGTTCTGTTGCATCAGGAACCCAGCTGAAGCAGTTGTTGTGCTGCTCAAAAGCAATGATCAGAAGTTCATTGGCTTTCGATCACATGTTGCTGAAGGAAAGGTAGATATCAACTACAAATTTGGGTGTTTTGCAGTAGACTTACTACTACTGGTTTTCTGGGATAGCTGTGCGGAATGATGATGATCATCAGTGTGTTTCGGAACTTGATGGATTGGCTTTTGTGCAGGGGTGTTTTTAGTTTTTCAAAGAAAAATGTGAAAGTAGTTGTTCTCATTTGGCTTGCATCTATGGATAGACACTGCATTCCTTGTCTTTCAGGGTATAGTGCATTACATGCTCAGTTTTAGTCCCCATTGTTTGTCTGGAGTACCTGACCAAATCCATAATGGGTTTCCAACAGATCTTGCAGGCAACCAAGGATAAAGGCCTAATCCTTCGATTCAGCAACCAAAACTTTGATTCGGTACTTTTGAGTTTCTGTGCATCTCTTTCATAACATATATATGTGTGTGTGCATGCATGTGTGTGGGCCACTGCCTCTGATTGCAAATAAAAATGTATTGCAATGGCTATGATGGTGGCTTTGATGAAATCTTGCAGTAAGAGTGACAGTTGCTGCTGTTGGGGGCATGGAAGTTCACTGATGTCTTAAAGTTGACTTTTAGTGGGAGCAATGGGCTGTTTATGGGGAGTCGCTCAACAACTGTGTACTGGTGAACAGGAAGTATGGTTCATAAAACCACCCATCTTTGTTTCTGTTCTCACAGAAGTTGTTCACAGTTTTCATATACTTGCTTTCAGTACTTCCTCGAGATTCCAGCTGGGGGGGGTCAAACATAACATTCCTGATTCTACTCTCAGATTGCTGACCAGCATAGTATTGATTCCAGCTGGGGGAACATAATTTTCATTCCTGATTCAACACCCATCTGGATTCCTGACCAGTAATAGTAATTGTTGTTGTAAAGTCAGGTTCCCTGACAAACGATTCCATGTGGCATTTCACAAAGTGTTGCCAGTATTGGAGTCCTCGTTAGAGGCAATGAAGGCTCAACTGGTTAGGGCTCAAGCTGAGGCTGCAGCTTCAAAGTCCAAGCATGAAGAGAGTGACAAGCGTATCACTGAATTGGAAGCGCAGATTGTGAATGGAAATTCGAGTGAGGCTGCCCCTTTGGGAGGAGGGCCATGGGAAGTGGTGAAGTCTTTTTGTGTATTATACTATGTTACTATGTGCTTTATAAACTAAAGATGCTTGGTAAGGCTTGTTTTGAGTGGACACGACATAGTTCACATGCTATGTTTTCCATGTACACATGAGAAGTACAGAAAATGGGTAGTAAGGCTTATGTCTTGTGGGAAACTACTGGGTTTAGGGTTTAGGGCTACATAGCAAGGATGAGTAAGATTGTATATATACTGGAGTTGGGTAATGGGCAAGTAGAATTACTAGTGGTTCCTTCCTTTCTGTTGTCTTCTAACTGCATACACATTTGCTTGTATATGTTCAGCAAGTGAAAGCCCTTGAAGGTCGGATTGAAGAGCTAGAAGCTGAGCTGAAGAAATCAAAGGAGCTGGTTGCTCTCTGTCCAGTCGCAGCATTGGTGAGTCCTCCACACAACAGTTCTGCTGAGAGCCTTGCAGCAAATGTGGATGAGGACTACAACATACTTGTCGGAAAGGAACAACAGAAGAAGACAATGACCCATCTTTGGAGCGAGTTGAACAAAACAGAGAAAGAACTGGAGGAAGCAAAAGCCACAGCTGCTAATTTGAGAGAGATGCTGACAGCTGCAGTGGAGAAGGCAACAGATCTAGAGAAAAAGGTATGCATGTACTGACACACTCCTGGCTTTGTGATTGATTTTCCAGGACACCCACCGTTCATGTATTTTGTTCTGGCTATAAGAGATGGAAACTCTCAGGCTTGTTGCATTTAGTGACAATGTGAAAATCTCTCTCTCTGGGTGAAAGATCTCAAAGCAAGCAAGCAACCTGTGCTCATCTCTTTAGTAAAATCCAGGATTGGGTTGCTGACGGTGTGTGTATAGGGTTTAGGTTTAAGATATAAGTCTAAGTGCTGATAGCTGAAGGTATGACTGCTGAGCAGGAGGATGGCATGAAGAAATGCAGCAAGAGATGCTTGGAGCTTGAAACTCTATTAACTGTGTACCAAGTACGAGAGAAGGATGTCGAAGACAAACTTGTCTCTTCACAAGCAAGGGTGGCAGAGTTACAATGTGAGCTGAATGCCAGCAAAGAGAGGATCATAGCCGTCGAGGATCGAGCTTCTCATCATGAGGCCAGTGCAAAGGAGGAGTCAATTACACAAACTCTGGAGCTTGAACGAGTACTGTCACTGCACCAATCACAAGCACATCATGCCACAGAAGCGATGCTCAAGTTAGAATCCAAAGTAAGAGAACTGGAACAGGAGTTACAAACGGCAGCAGCAGAACTAGAAAACCACCCAAAGGCCTTGGAGCATCAAGGCCAGACTGCTGCCACCCGCCAGGTGGAGGAGGACAAGGACAATCCAATTGATGTTCTGGAGGATGTTGCAACAAAGCAAAGTTTAGAGCTTGACATTATATGGGTGTTGCATGAATCACAAATGAAGGAAGTCAGTGCAAGACTTACAGGATTGGCAGCCAGGGTGGTCGAGCTGGAGAAGGAATTGCAAAGCCATGTAGTGACGGAAAGTAAGCAGGCTCGGAGGCTAGAGGCTGTGGAAGAGATCATTGCTCAACGCGATGAAACTGTGAGACAGTTGGGTGATAATGCAATGGAGCTGCAGGGCCTGATTGCGACCCACTGGTCTTCCAGCGAGGAGAAGTCAAATTGTATTGCCCTTTTGCAAGCAAATGTAAAGAAGCTTGAGATGGAGGTTTCAAGTTCTCAGGATCAAGCCACCCTCTATGAGGATCGTGCAAAGCATCTTGCTGAAAGATCTCTTGAGCTTGAAAAACTGTTGAGTGAACATCAATGTGCTGCCCAGAATGCTGCAGAATCAGCTGCTTCACTGCAGGAGCTGTTGCTGGTTGCACACAACGCAAATGTTGAGATGAATGCAGATATGACCGAAATGGGAAGGAAGCTTTCATTGTTGGAAGTGCAGCGCTGTGAGGCTGAAGAGAAGGCAAGTCAAAAGGTAGATGAAAGAACACCTTTTGTGCTAAACAGTTCCAACTTAGTGAAGACAGTATATGAAAGGCAACAAGTTTGACCTGTAGATCAGGAGACTGGGAAAAAGCTCGTATTGCCACCACCTCTTCCCCTAAACCTGGGCTCCATACATTTGGAAATGCATCTAAGCCAGTAACTGACATTCTCTTCTATGGAATTGGAAAAGGCAGCACAAGTGGATGCAATATCAGCACATATGCATCTTTCAACCTCAAAGCTCAAGGAGGCAGAAGCTGCAAGTATGGAGCTGCAGAGCAGAGTGGTCACCTTGCAAGAAAGGGTTGATAGTGCTGAAGCCCAGTACAGGACTGCATTGGAGAGCTTGGCAAAGTCAAGAGAGGAGTTGGGTCATCTTCAAACATTCACAGCACAGTTGACACATGAAAAACAACAGCTGGAGATAAAGGTTTTCTTTTTTTATTCCTCTTTTTACCCCTTGTTGTGATGTCATAGTCTGAAATTCAATATTGCATTGATGGACAGCAGTGATAAAGTTCTTTTAGCTTCATTATTTGTAGCAGATACAAAATGTTTTGACACAGGTGCAACAGATGACAAGTCTCATGGAACAAAACACGAGCTTGACCAGCCAAATGGCAGTCCTACAGGGACAGCTTCAAGAGAACCAGACAAAGTCGGAAGCAGATGCAAATGCATTGAAGAGGAAGTCATTTCGTGAAGTAACCCTCGAAGGAGAACTACAGGCTTTGAGAGCTCAAGCATCGGAACTTACCCTTCTCAGATCACAGCTGAGTGTGTCGGAAAACAAATTGCATGAAGCAGAAGCAAGACAACATCGGCAGGTCTGCTCTTTCTCTATTTTGTGTGTGTCCCACTGTTTCTTCTTCTGACAGCTCCAGTTAACAATTAAAACTGCATTGCACTTTCCATAGCCAAGTGCCTGATTTTTCCTTTCTTTGTTGCAGAACATGAGCTTGGTGCAGGAGCAGCAAAGATTGACTGCTGCCCAACAAGAGATTTTATCACTCAAGGACAACCTCATGAATCACTCCTCCCAAGTATGTACAGATCTGGATTTGATCCATCTCACTTTCTCCTTTATTCTCTCTTTTTCCTACCTTCTAAAGCTGCATAAACTTCTATTCCTGTTAAGACACAAAACTTCTGTAGTTCTTCTGCAGAGATGCTTAAGAGCAACCAGTTGATATTGACATCCTATTCTTGTACCAGAAGAAGGGGGGAGGGTTGGGTGGCGACTGTTCTTTACTGAAAGGGCATAGAGCTGAACTGTGGGTGCAGAAGCAAATTAGTCAACTGCAGGGGATCATAACATCATTGGAAGACAAACTAAAGACCACAGAAACAGAAAAATCAAAGCTCGAGAATGATTACAAGGAATTATTGTGCAACATGACAGAGGTGAAGGAGAATGGGGGCACTTCCGAAACAGTGAGTGAATAAAAAATTTGAAACTTGCTTAATGTACTTTCTCATTCATATGCTTACTCCTGGCCGCATTGCTTGCTGCAGTGTGATATATTGTTTCACTGATGATGAGGATGATGGTGCTTGAAATTGTTGCTGCCCACAGGGGCTTTTGGTACCATCCTCAAACGGCAACCAACCCAAAGCAAACTCAACTCAAGAGGGTGTCAAGAGCATAGTAGCACAGACTGGAAAAACTCGGAAAAGGAAGCCAAAGATGGACAAATCTACTGACCAGCAGACAGCTGTCCAAGCATCAGTTGTCACGCAGAAAGTAGGAAAGCCTGTGTGTCAACACAAGGTCAGTCTGAGCTTGTTGGCTGTTCTTATTGCAATTGCACTGGCTCTTCTTATCATCTATTTTTAGGATTGCAGGTAGAATTGGCAATTCTATCACGAGACACATGAGAACATCACACCAAAATACGCCTACACCTCGTATGTCAGTCATCTTCATACGTCACCACTGACAACTCTTGAAACTATTTTTTTTTCGTGCACAAAATCTTTCTTTCATGTTGTGAGGAAGGGATCATCATTTCTGGAACTGGAACTGCATAATCCTCTTTCCTCATCTATCTAAGGAGCAGATCACTTTCGGGTACTGCAATTGTTTTGCCTTAAAAAATAAAATTGTTGACACCAATTTTCAAGCTGATGTCTGTTTGTGCTCCATTACATTCAATTCACATTTCAAGCACTTCTTCTAGTGTCAATTCATGTTTACAAGTCAAATTGATTACGTTAGATCATGGTCATAAATGGTTCCTTTGAATGTGAATTTCATGAAAATTTGTGCATTATATAAAATAGGTTTGTTAAGGCTTTGTTCCATCTAGGAATGCAATGAGCGAGGTAAGGGGGAATTGTCATTCCATTGAACAATAGCATGTTCTACCATGGCTTATTCCAAAATGTACCCATCATCAATTTGATTGCACTAAAGTGGAACCATAAGTCATAATGATAGACAATCTCTTGGAATGGGAATTTCAAGAAATTTTGTGTAATGATATTGGTAGAGGGCTCTTTCCACTTGGGAACAATGAACCCAATAGCGCAAGTTGTTGACTAGTAAGAAGTTATAATAAGGCTTGTTCCAAAGTGTCCCAACCCATCCTTTCACATGTCAAGTGTGCCCTCCACCATTTGATTTATGTCACAAGTTAAGGACAACTCATCTAAGGTTTGTTCCACCTCGGCACTAGGTTAACCAAATAGGACAAGTTGTGTTCCATTGGGTAATAACAAGTTCTACCAAGGCTTGTTCCAAAATGTCCCCACTATTGATTCACATTTCAAATGTGCATCTTTTAGTGTCAATTCACATTCTAAAGCAAATTAACTACAATAAAGTGAAATCATAAATCATAATCATAGGTGGTTTCTTTGAATGTGAATTTCATGACAATTTGTGATTGTCTTAATAGGGCTCATTCCACTAGTTAGGAACTTGGATGAGCGTAATAAGGCAAAATTGTCATTCCATTGGGTGGCAATAGGTTCTATCAAGGCTTATTGTGAAACGTCCCCATTGTTGATTCACATTTCAAGCATATATGTTTCACCATTGGGTCGGGTGCAAGCCAAATATTTTGTACATACTTGCTACCTTGTTTTCTACTTGAAAAAACTAAAAAAATAGTTTTTAAAACTTCTAACCTTCCTCTAACATTTCAAAACAAATGAAACTTTTAGTTTTTTTCATGAACATCTTTAGCCTCCCCTTTAACTTCTCAAAGCAATTTGTGTCATATCATTTGGACTTGAAAAAGTACCCCAAAAATATCCCCAATAATTTTGTTAGGGGTTGGGGATGATTTTAGTTATGAAAACAAACTTTATTAACCAAAACAATTATATTAGAATGTTCACCATATCAATATTGAGTCACATGAAAAAAAAATTAAATACTTGCAAAAACATTTCATTTGTTTTCAAATACTTGCAAGTAGTGTAAAAAAAATATGATTATAGCAAATTAGCTTTTGAAGTTCATGCAAACAATATTTAAGAATTAATGTACCCAAAAATATTTTAAAACCCAATATTTTGTTGTTTACATTTTTTTTGTGTATATTTTACCATGCTTTCACCTGGTCATGTTTATAAATCAAACTAACCACACTAAAGTGGAATCATAATCATAATCATAAATGGTTTCCTTGAATGTCAATTTGATGGGAACTTGTGTATTATGGAACAATCATAATAGGGCTTGTTCACTTAATAATACAATGGGTTAAATAGAATGAACTAATGTGCCATTGAATGGTAAGGGATTCTACCAAGACTTATTCCAAAACTAATGCCCCCATTTCACATTTCAAGTGCATCCTCCATCATTGATTCACGTTACAAGTCAAATTGATTGCATTAAAATGGAACCAATATGTGATTGCATTGTCCCACCTAGGCAAATGATTGAAAAAATGCATAAATAGGACATCGCAATTAGTTATGTACTATTGGAATGGGCTAGGCAAGGCCCATTTTACTTAGATATGCATCAAGTTTCACAAGAAAATGAGATGTTATACTATGTTATGTTCAAGAATATTATTAATGTGGCCATTATTGATTCATAGACTTGTGGTGTTCCTTAGAATGGATTCACATCACAAATGGAATTGACAAATCACCTATATCCCACCTTTAAAAAAAACCTAAAAAATATACTTGAACATGACATCATAACTTGTTACATTTATATATTACGTGAAGGAAAAAGAACAATACCAATAACAAGATGTAGGACATTGGAGATTGAATGTTAGCATTGGAAACAAATAAGGAAATCAAGAGGGGTGAAAGGGGAACTTTTTGAAAGCAAATTCTACAATCCAAATGTATTAATTATATTATGCAATTATGTATTGCATGAATGGTTCTAGCATTAATTTTTTTTTAATATGGATTTTGGGAAGCTTGTCAATCCATTGCATAAAAAATTTCATAACATCAACCAAAACAAAAATTGTGCACAAAATTATTCAACACAAGTCCAAGGCAAGGTAAGTAATTACATTTGAAAAGGTTCTTTGTTGGATTTGAACCTAGATGGTATATAAGTTCAAATGCTTATTAATGACATTTAACTTAAACAAATTGGACACCTCTATAAATATGTCACAACCTTATTTTTTACACATAATATTGAAGCAATTCCATGCATTATTTGGACCTTTAACAATGTTTATCACATTCAACATGGTGTCTTATTGTTTTCCAATCCCCACCACAAACATGGGAAATGGAATAGTATAAAATGAAGGACTACTTAAATTTAAACACCTAGGCCAATCATTATAGTAAACTAATTAAAAACAAGCATTTTACTATGTAATGGTTTTATAAACATTGGATCATATAAGGTATATTGGCCCAAACCACTTTATAAATGTTGTAATATTTCATCCAAAAAATAATGTACACTTTACCAATAAAGATGCTTGTATATGTCACAGATGCTGATGCCATGGAGTTCATTCATTTGAATGATCATCCATGACTTGTAATAAAATTGTACCTAACTTTTAATTTAGTTTAATTCACTTTTAATTAACCTCCAGTTAAATTTTAATTCATTTCCACTTGATTCATAGTTCACTTCTAATTGATTCTTAATTAAGTTTTAATTCACTTCTCGTTAAGTCTGAGTTAAATTAGAGTTAACTTTTAGTTAATTCCTAGTTAATTTTTAATTAAGACCTAATTAACTCCCAATTAACTCTAGTTCACTCTTAATTAACTCATAGTTAAGTCCAAATTAAGTTTCAATTGATTCATAATTTATTTTCAATTAGGAAGGTTTTCAAAAAACTTTTTTACTCGATGCACACATAGAAATTTCTTTGGAAGCTTCGTTGAACTAGGTCCCCAAAGGGTTATAAATAAAAATAAGACCTTTCATTTATTTCAATTTGTTCAACACTAATCTTAAACATGATCTTGCACTATAGCCTTGTCATGTTCTTTTCATGTTCATGTTTGTATATGTTAGCATAATAAAATTTTGTTCTTAGGTTTATCTTACACATCTTGTGTTCTTGGTCGTAGTTCTTATGTTTTTGTTTTTGAATCACATAATCTTGTCTTGTTCCTTGTTTGAAAGTTAAACTTAAACCTTCCCTTTAGTCTTTGTTCTTGTTAACTATCTAACATGAAATAATTTAGATTCAATATGGACCCTAGATTTTTCAATAAAATGATTTTGAACTAGACATATAAAATTGGTGGGACAAATGTTGTGTTTACATTGTTAACATCCATGAACCAAAATTAGTAAGTGTGATGTTGGTTGGCCCAAGGTGTTTGGAAGTACCCATATTCATTTTGAATGTGAAATATGAAAACAAATTGATAGTGAAATGTTAATAATGGCATAACCATACAAAAATGTAATAACAATTAGTTTTATATATTATCATACACCGTTTCATAATAGAAAGTAGAATGGCATGGTGCTATTCAATTAATGATCTAGCATGCAACACAATTTCCCTTTGAAAATTTGATGTTTGAAGATATAAACTTTAGATTTCTTATGAATGATTTGGTGAAGGAACTTTACTTGTATTATCAAAAATGTATATTTGCAGAAGGTTGGAAGTGGATGGGAAGCTTATGATGGGTCATTGTAAAATTCGTACATTTTTTATTTTCGAGTTAGTAATTGCCAAACCCTTGTTTGATGGATAGTTATTTTGATACCCTAACCACCATGTGGTAGTGTAAGCAAGAGGTACATACATATGGGCAAGACATGAATGTATTTCAGGAATGTAACAAGTCACTACAAATATTTTTAATAGCCATAAAATAACCTTATTGCTCTGCACTTTGCATTTTTTAGTCTTGTAAATGACACCTACATATGTAGCTAAAAAATTTGAACCTAACAACCATACCATAAGAAGGAAACCAAATGATTAAACAAAAAGTCCTTTCCTTTGTAGCCTTAAAGGTTTTTTTAAAGGACTTTGAAGCCTTGGTATTTTTTCATTTCTAATCAAGTTCACCTAATGAACATGTCAAAACATAGGAGGCATAGTTTTGTTCTAATTTCTTTTTGAAATTATTTGCATGATTATTTGCATTCCTTTTCATTCTTTGAAAAAAAAAATGTAATCGAGACACATGACCCTCGATAGTTTAAGGGCTCAAAAGGACTCATAAAAAATATCCAATACATTAATAGATATTTTTCCTTGTTTAATCACTTAATATTTTATTTGTAAAAACTAAAAGAAAATGGTGATTGTAATATTTGTAAACATTATGAAATTTGTCCTTCATAATCTTTTTTTTATAAGTCATTCCTTTCTGGAACCCCAACCATGAATATGCAATCTTTTTTTTTAAATGCCATATTCTCATTATTTTTAATCATTTATGATCCATTTCACATTGAAATATCCAAACTTTCACATAGATTTTTGGACCAATTTCACATATCTAATGATATATATAGGATGGATTGCCAATGTTATTCACCAAAAACATAAATGGTAATTATATGATTTATAGTTTGATAATAATTATAATCACCCAAAAATTAATTAATAAGATGTGAACTTTTCAAAATATCAAAAGTGAGCCACCTAAACATGCTTTTATGTACCCTAAAACTATGGAGTTACTACTTTATAATTATAGTTTTCAAAATTTTAGTTCAACAATAATGGTGAGAAAAAAAAATAGTGAATATTTAAAATTTTATTATAATTCTATCATTGCATTATCTCTTGGTTAGTATGGTATTTCCCCTCCCTTCTTGCCTTGTACAACTCGGAACTTCAACACCAAACTTTTGAACATTAAAGGTCAGTTTTTTTCCTTTTTTTCATTTCATTTTGTGTTGTTTCTATTGATAATGTGCTATTTTTCTATTTTTTCTATTTTGTTTATTTTTACTAGATTTTTTGAACTTCCATATAAACCCTATATTTTTCTTACTTATAAACCCCATTTTTTTCCACCCTATAAACCCCATAATTTTTTCTAAAAGTTTAGAAAATATATGTATCTTGTTTTTGTAAATGCTTAGAAGGTAGATTGCATATTGTAATTGCTTGTAAATTTTGTTTTTTGGTTTTTAAAATCATAATATATATATTTTTTCTACTACTCATTAGGGTAGTAATTTTTAATTTCTTGGAACAATATTCTGAAAATGAAAATACATTTGATATATTTATGAATGAAGTAAGGATGGAAGATGAACCTTTGATAGAACTTGAAGAAAATGGAAATGTTCAAATAAAAGGAAGCAAGAATCTAGAAACAAATGAAGATAAAATGAAAGAAAATTTAAAGAAGTTGCATGCACAAAGATTATTTTGGAAACCAAACAATAGAAATGTGTTGTGTTGGGCCTTTTATTGTGTTGATGATAACAAGGAAGTTGACTTAACAACTCTTCAAATCATGCATTGTATTTTTTGTCACAATAATCTAATATTGAATTTAAATCCAAAAACTCAAGCTAGGAAAGGGTTCATCATATATAACACAACTAACGGTATAACTACATTGAAGAGACATGACAATTTAGATCATTGTATATATATTTTTAATTGAAAAAGTTAATTGTCCTTTGAAGGAATATGAAAAACCATCTTCCAAAAAGAGACCAAATATTTCTTCTAATTCCATATCTAATTTTTTTGTTACAAAAAAACCTTTCAAGAAAGATGATGTGCAACAAAAATAATTTTTGGAAAACTTGGGTCTTTTAATTGTGAAAAACCATCTTCCTTTACAATTTGTGAAAAGTAGTTATTTGAAAAGGTTTAGTATGCATTTGTGTTTGGAAGATTTTTTTTTTGCTTACAAAAATAAAATTCTTATGAATTATTGCTCAAATTAGTGGAAAAAACTAAATGTAATTATATGTTTTACTAGCTTTAACATAATGTCATTCCATAACTGCAAGCTTTGATCTATGGATGTCAAAAGTTGGACATGATATTTGTGGATTGGTGATTATTTTTTAAACAATTGATTGGTAGCCAAAGCAAATTATCCTTGGCCTTTTTTAACCAATGGATACTAGTGCACAAACCTTGGTAAAAAACTTGACATAATTGTTGGATAGTTATACATTGAGGAGAAAAATTATTACTTATGTCAAGGATGGGGAACTTAATTTGAACACTATGACTATAACCCTAAAATCAATTATAAGTTTTGTGATGGGTTTGGAAGAAAGTTTTCAAGGCATTTGTTTTAGTTTTTAAAAACTTGCCAATATGTTACAATAGTGGAAAAAGTTTGTAAAGATTTATAATATGTGTCAATCAAAATTGCCCAAGGAGATTTCCAGAAATGCATAAGTTGGCCAAAAAAAACTATAAAGGGTAAACAAGAATGGGAAAAAACATGTGTGAATTCAGGTCTTCCCCCAAGGAAATTGAATACTTTAGTGAATACATTGTAAATTTTCATTTTTCTAGACTTCTTTGTGTTCACATTTTTTTCAATTTTTACTTTGCACAGTGTAACATTTTCTTCACTTTTTTTTTCAATTTTTATTATGCATCTAACATTTTTTTTTTTTTGTAGATTTGACAATAAATTTTGTTTCTTTTCAGAAAGCTTTGTAGTTCAAAGAAGCAATTAGACTATGTTACAATAGGTTGAATTTTATAAGAATGAATATAAGAATACCACCTCCTTTGACATGGCACATTTGTTGGATTATTATTGACTCTCTTGGCCCTATTGTGCATGTTTATATTCTAAACTACTTTGTCATATCCATGAGTCTAAAATCCAGGGATGAAATTGATTCTACGAGCTTTGACAACTTTAAAGAAGAAGATGGAAATGTTGTTTATGAATTATCATGTTTAGAATCCAACATAAAAAACAAGTTGTTCATGTTTTGGATTTTTTTTCTCTCCTTCTTAAAAAATATGAAGAAAAAAAGGCCCATAATATGTTTGCTTTAATGTTGGATCCTAGGTTTAAAACTCTTTATCTTGTCTCCTCACTTGCTAATCGTGAGCAAGGTAAGGTAATTGTTGAAAAATATGACAAAAAACTTTGTTGTATATGTTTTTAAAATGTTATTATCATTTACATCCATTGGTTGAATCGGAAAGGGGTGTTGTCAATCAAAGGGTTGAAGAGGACATGAGTTTGGATATCTTTGAAATGACAACCAACACAAATGAGCCAACAATGGAATTGGTCAATACATAGGTTTTGATTTACAGGCATTATCAAGTGGATGTTAAAATATCAAATGTCCAGTGCAATGGTGGGAAAAACATGAAAATGTGTTTCCTATAATTGGTTTTTGTGCTAGACAAATCTTAGGAATAGTTGAATGTCAAATTGAGATAGAAATAATATTTCCATTAGGAGGAATCCTTACCAATCTTAGGATATGTCATTTACAATAAATTTTTTTGGACAAATTGATGTTTGTCAACAAAAATTAGCCTAATGATCGTAGGATAGGTTGTAAATCCCCTTTTAGCTTGGTAGCTTCTATTGAAATTGATATTAGTTTAGAAAAAAAGTTTGAAGAGTTTGAAGGGACTTTTGAAAGGGATGAAATTATGGAGTTGTACATTTTGAATAAAATTGTAAAACAAGTTTCCATATACTTTCAATAATTTTTAAGTTAAAATAATATTTTAATTAATAAATCGAATTAATTAATCAATTAATTCAATTATAGTTTCTAGATAATGTGAAATCTGAATTTGAAACCAATAGTTATTATATGTGTAAGAACCACCTAATTTGAAAATTGGGTGAATTTGAAAAAAATAAAATTTTGATAACCTAGTCGATTTTCACCATAGTTGAAAACCTTATTCTTGAACAATCACAATATTTTAAAGTTATGAAGCTTTGGAAAGGTTATATTTGTATGGTTTGAAAATAAAAAATTTCAATGAAAATTCAATTCAATTCTTATTTCTATTTTTAAACATGTGTATTTATTCTTTGACTTAATTTTCTATGTAAATGTGCAAAACATGGTGTGTTCAACACACAATTTAAAGTTAAACAATGAAAAAATTTAGATGAAATCACTTTAGTTTAAATGAATTAACATGATTTATCTAACTCTTCATAAGGAATTAATGGGATCACATAGACATTGTCACATAGAATGTGCATGGTCACATAGACACAACATTGTTTTTATTTTTGGTATTTGCACCAAATATTCATCAACTGACTTTAATTTTTTTTCATGTTATGGGTTTTGCTAACATTAATTCCAATGTGTCACAAATATCTAAACAATCTTTCACATGGGATGTCAACATAAAATCCCTCCAACTGTGGGCAAGCATGGTGCCATGCAATTAACATGAAAACATTTTGGACAATGTTAAAACATAGAATCTAAAACAAATTTTCTCTTACCCATCCAATTTAATTATTTTAAAAATTATTTTGATTTAAACATCCTTATTAAAATTCATCTCAAATTTCAAACTTTGAGAATATCAAGTGGCCACACCAAAATGACATCAAACTTTTGTGGAACACCGACCTCAAAATGTTTAATGCACAAATTTTCAACTTACAAAATCAAGTAAAATTTTAAGTCAAAAAATAAAACGTTCCAACATTTATTTTGGTTTAAAAATTTATAATCAATCAAAATTTTCTTAATAGTTATAAGAAAAGTCTCTTTGATTCAATTTTGGTGTTAAAACATTCATTTAATCTTGAAAAGAACTTTGGGCAACAAATATGAACATCTATGAACCAATGGTTGTTTTGGGGGTAATTTTTTTTTTGGTTTTCTTGTGGATTTTTTTTGAGAATAATGTTCAATGTAAAATGAATTTTATCAAAAAAAACTTGCTTCTAATGCTAAATGAGAAAATTGACCCAAAAAAACATTTGTTAAACACATTAAGAAAAAAAATTGAATTAAAAAAAACTTGTGAATTTTTTTTTCACAATAAACTTAAACATGTTGTTGTCTCTTGGGATTACAAAGACAATATTCAATTCGATGATATGAAAAGACAAATATGAAAGGGTTCTAACATGAAATTGTCAAATTGGACATGATATAATAGATTATGCAAAAATCCCCCTTATATGAGCTATGATATTTCATCAATGGAATTTTATATAGCGTGTTTGAAGATCATCTAATTCTCACTATAACATCCAAGTTATTTTTACTACAAGGTGTTATAAACCCAAATGCAAAGTCTTAGCCTAAAGGCATGGCCTAACAAAGAAGGATATGTGATGCATTATATAATATATACACCGTTGGAGAAAGGTCAAAACTTTGAGGTTCACACCACGTAATGAAGTCTTTGCCAATGTTGGGTTGGTAAATATTTTACCTTTATATACCCATTAATATGTATTAGGATACATATACACGTTGCCTAATTAATAAATTGTTTTGCTATGCTTTTAATTACCCTGCTTGGTTGGTAAATGTGTAGAACTTAAGGTCTTGTCTTTACTTCTAGCTAGTATATGTTTCAAGTTTGCCCTTATGTAAGCAAAAATCATTGTTTTGAAATGGGGAAAAATTAAATACATGTGAAAATCATTAACGTATATGCCTATATCAATATTTTGTGATGCATGTGCTTATGATGGTGACTAATTATAAAATATGTTTATTTATGCTCATTAAACTAATTACCTGGAACAAGATTATTACCATATGTTGTTGGATTCCTTTAGAATTTACTACCATTTGTCATTATAATAATGTTTTGACAATATTTCTAAAGTAATAAATTGATTTCATTCTATTTTTGTTAATCTTTTTGATAGGACATTTGTAATGTCATAATGTCAATGTTTGGATTGGTAGTTACACAATTAATTGTGTTCACCATCTAACAATGGGCAATGTGCCATATTTGTGTGAATGTTATGTTTTATCCCATATTTTAATACTCACCAATACACGCATGGTATACATGGGACACTCTTCTTTGAATTTAGAAAGTATGCAAGTAAAAATTAAGTTGCCACATATTTGTTCTTGGGTAAAAATTATAATTTAATTAGTTTTATAATAATGTTTTGTAGACTAATTAAAACTAAAGTAGGGTATGCATTAATCATTGATATTAGAAAAAATAGAAAATATAACATATATATTTTTAAAAATTAGTTATTAGTAGGTTCAATTCAATTAATACGTTAATAAATGAACAAATACAAATAGTTGTTGTTGCAAGCACCACAAATCAAGAAGTTGCAAATGACTTACAAATGTCATTGAAGTTCCTTATTACACTTTCATTCATCCTTGAAGAATTAATATTAAAATTCTTTAGCTTGTTAGGGACCTCCTCATTGAAGGTCCAAATTGGCTAGAAGAATTACAATAGTATGCTAGATTTGACTAGCATTTGTTTTGTGGGTATATCACGTCACAATTTGGTTTTTTCTCATGTAGTGTTTATGTGTTCATTTTGAATTAATTTTCAAACCTACTTTGAAATTTGAGAAATAGATATAGTGACTTTTTGTCCCGAATCAATTTATTCCGTCTCTAACATGAGTTGTCAATGATGGAAATCTTGACTACAAGTGCAAGGATGACTTACTTTCTATGAAGTAGATCACATGAATTCGTCATTTGTTTTCTAGCTTTGTTTGTTTTGAATGAAGTGGAATGGCTAATGTTTTAAAACATTAGACATGTGCATGCTTCTTGTTTGGCAAGAACTATAATTTATCCATCCAAGGGAATAGATGGTTGTATTCCTTTCACTATATCTTTCAAACCCTCAAAAAATGTGTTCTTTCATTTTGATCAAAGACTAAAACTAGAAGAATTTAAATGAATATAATGTTTCAAAATTTGATGCAAGCCAAATCATATAAACAATTTTACGGTGGCTTTAATATGTGTGTATTAAAAAAAAAGGTAATAATAGGGTGGGGAAATAATCCCTCACGTAATACCCCTCAAACAATACCTTGTTTGAAACATGTTATGTAAAATTTTAACATTCAGTGTCCCCTTGAGGATGATACATCTAGGATAAATGACAATATATTTATCATTACTATTACTTTTACATGGATTGATAATTTTGTAAAGTTATTTTTTTTTGCCTTTACTTGGCTTGGAAATTTTTGAAGTCTACATAGTCTATATATTTTTATTCAACTAATATTTATATATTAAGATAAGTGTTCATTCATTTTTATGTTTGGATGTAATTACGCCTGAACCCTCCTATACCATGGAGCCATTTGCTTTGCTTTTGGTATGGCAAAAAGCCATTGACAAAGCGGTGTGCACATTTTTTCCTTTTGCAATTTTCCAACCAATGAAGTCAAAGTTATTGAATTTAAAGTGAATTTTTTCTTTGTAAATATATATAATCACACACAAATAATTTTGAAGTTAAGCCCATCTTGACAATAATAATATTGGGATGGGCAACCTTACAAGAGGTGTAATATACTTGGTCCAACAACACAAAGGCCCAATAGTAATTTTTGAAAATTTATATTTTAACCTTATTCGATTGATATGTATTTTTGGAAATGTATAATATAAACATTGTTGATACTAATGTGCCCTTGTGCCATTGGTGAAATATGTTAAACCTTTTGTAAGGTGGCCCATCCAATACAATTTAGTTGAAACGGGCTTCATTTCAAAGTTTTTATGAAAAAATCATTAAAAATAATTCTAAGTAGTTTCTAATGAAAATTATTTTAAATTCAATATTTTTTTCTCTATTGGTCCAAAAATTATGGAATGACAAAAAGTGCACATTGTCGCACTGAATTTTTTTTAATAATGCCAAAAATGAAATTAAATTTTCATAGTTTGAAAGGGTTACAATGTGATCACAAAA
>Ga0209611_10000897_pt1 | contig 48103 bp, 35 predicted proteins | sample S1TSphgellanicum_3_FD_187693 | JGI IMG/M metagenome (GOLD analysis project Ga0209611, IMG submission 187693) | Host-associated microbial communities from peat moss isolated from Minnesota, USA - S1T2_Fc - Sphagnum magellanicum MG (SPAdes) (version 2) | ecosystem: Host-associated > Plants > Peat...
AATGAGAATTTCATTTTAAAAAAGATTGATTCCCAAAACGGCTCAAAAGAAAACTCAAAGCAACATCCCCTAACCAAAGCTACTAAGTTTGAGCTAAAATTGAATTGTTTTGAAGAAACACTAGGACGAAAGAAAAAGTCTTATCCATCTATTCCTACAAGACATGGTCCATTAAGTCCTAATTTAAATGAGTCCTAAAGTAAGTGTAGAAAATAGATTGCAAATATTTATGAAGATGAACATCGGGTTTTTATAAGGTTTAAAGATGAGTAGTAGAAAGTGGTGGGTGCTAAAGATGTTTCAAACATTGCCATTAGTGATGTTGAATTACCTAAGTCCAAGGTGGGAATTCAAAAGAAAGGGGTTTTCTGCAAGGACATAAGGCATATTGATTGAGCTAAGGTTTCCAATTGTCTTGTAACAAATTTGATTAAAGATCATTCTTGGAAGTTTGAGCGAAAGATTATTTGAAGGTTTCTTACATCCCTTGAGGTGGGGCCTATGAAGCATGGATCAAAGAAAAATAAGCATCCTTGTAAGTAGGTACAAGAAAGGCTTGGTAAGAAGGTGTATAAATGGTGATGTTTTTGTCGTAGCAAAATTTTTAATTTCTAGATTCTAAACTTATAGTATGCTTATGTATGGGCTTTTCCATTTAGTTATGCCTAAGCCTATTTTGTATTAACATTGTGGGTTTCACCACAATGACTTTTTGTGAATTTGGTTAATGATATAACATACAATCCCATGTGTTTATCAGTGTGATCCCAAAGGTTAATGCCTTATTGTGGAATGTAGAGGTTTCATTAGAATGAGGACTTGCATGAATGTCATACATTAGACATATCATGTGGGTGAAAAGGATTCCCCATACCATGGGTTAATAATATAACAACTATTTCGTTACCTTCAAACTTTGTGTCCATCACAAAATCAAAAGATCGCTTTACAAGACATCCCATCAATGCCAAATTAGTGGATGTTAATGATGAATATGTTCTAATTTCAAATGAGCATAGTTGCATCACCACTAATGCAACTCACATTTGTGCAAACAAAAGTGGCTCCCAACTTGTATATACTAATATGGGGCTATTACACCCAAGAGGGTACATGCACAATTGAGTGGATCACACTAATACATAATGTGGGTGCAATTCATTGATCGTCGTTCATTAAACTAATGAATTCATTGCTTCCCCACTAGGTCTCATTCATTTTAACCAATGAATTCACTCATAATCCAATGAAATCACTTGGCATATAGGGACACCTTTTGTCATAATGTCACTTTTGTGCGAAACGGTGTTTTTCTCCTAGGTGCCTTTTATTCAAATGCATATGGCAATTAATATATCTTTAAAACTACTAATTGGGACTTGGATCTAAACTAGAAATTTCATTATGAAGAGAATTATGTGGTTATTTATTAATTAAAAACTCATTTGTTAGTAGTAATGGACTTTTGAAGTCAAAAAAAATGCATTGGTTGTTTGACTAAAACATCACAAAATGGAAAAAATTATATTGATTCACATTCCAATTTTTTTATTAAGACTTAATATATGATGTAATACAAGATGATAATCTATGAGGAATTGTTTTTTTAAATACCTTAACCATTTAATAGTTAGGGACTTTTGAATGGTTAAAATTTGACCATATTTTCATAAGTCCATATGAGTTGTAATTTTTGTTTGCTTTTTTAATTTCCTTGTCCCAAAAGCATATTTTTTAAAAGCTTTACATGGGTCATTATTTATATGGACTTTGTGGGTTTCCTTTTTAATACTTACAAATTTAAAAAATGACATCAATTACATTAAATATAAGTTTTCACATAGATTTGGAAAAGTTTATAGGTGATTGAGCATGTATTATTCAAAGATTAGAATAATAACATTTTAAAAATTAACAACCATGTCCATTTGAATCATATTAAAGAATCTTATATGGACTTATAAGGAATGTAATTTCTATTGATATTGACCCATTCAATCGTGTGCATTCACCTAGGATTTGTTGCAAAGGTACATGCTTGTTATTTTCTAGATGTTAGGTTGTCTTCACTATAGTATTCTAACATGTAAGTGAGCATTGCAAGTAAATCTTCAAGTGCCTTTAGCTAATGCCTTACTATTACATGTTAAACAACATTGGAGATTCATAAGAAAATGTTCTCGGAATTGTGGATGCTCCACAAATTGTCCAAATAGAGTTGTGCACAAAGGGATTTAACATTATTTACAGGTTTGATATTGCATCCTACTGAAATTAGATTTTTTATTTCCAAGTTGTTGCAAAAATTGTATCTAGATATGCATATAAAAATTGTGACAAACTATGGACTTTGGATAGGTGTTTTGGACTTTAGAAGGAAAAGGATGGGGCATACAACCTTTGGAGGATATTAAAGCTAGCTCTTTTGTCTTTGAATTTGTTGGACATATCCAACATAGAAATGGCTGACCACAACAAAGTACATTTTGAACACCATCAACATACATACAACATTATGTTGGATGCAAATGAATCAATAGAAAAAATCCTAGATGATGAGGAAGTATTGTGCTTGGATGGAACACTATATGGCGATGTTACAAGATTTTTAAGCCATGAGTGCCATGATGCTAATTTTTTGGACATCCTTGTTCAAAAAGAGTCCAATGCAAAGCACATATACCATGTGTGTGGTAATGTACATTCATTTCTTTATTCAAATTGAAATTGCAAGTAGAATTACAATAATCTAAAAGACAAAATTCTGGTGTTCTTCCATGTGATGGATTGTCTAGGTGGCATTTTTCACATTTTACAATGTGTCGGCCATGGAGGAGCTTACATGGGTATGTTAATTCCTTGACCAAATATATTCTTATACAACTTTCAACAATTTGAGCTTGATTTATAAATGCATAAAATACCATGTGTGTATAGGAAGGATTTTCATGTAACCCACATGAATGTTTCAACAAGACTAAAGTATTGACTTCAATGACAACTAGCATCCCATCCCAACATTTCACTACCTTTGTGGGAATGCCTTTTGTAGAGGGAAGTAGGATAAGCATTATTCAGTTCTCAAATGATTAGTTAGATTGGACAATTTTATGTTAAAAAGTTGCAAACTTAAAAGACAAAATTGTTTGACCTTGAATTGTACATAAAAGGTAGATAAAACAATTAATTTGAAAGGCTAAAGTTTTGAGCTTCATTTATGCTATTATGCATAATTTGTTGTACTTGATCAAGATAATTGTTATGTTTAGATGATATAAGAAAATTGCCTCCATACAAAACATGAAGTTAATGTACACAAGGTAGGAAGTATGCACTTGCAAGTGTTGATTAAAGGAGTTCTTCAAAATTAAGATTTGAAGTAATCAATTTGGTTTAGATGTTTTTTACAAATTAGCATGCAAACATGAACTATAGACTCTACAAATATGCAATGAAATTATTCATCTACTATTTCACCTACAGAACTTTACCATACCTTAAATGTTGTACACACTTTGTGTTTGCTTTTGGGAGCTAATCTTTTTTTATCTACAATACAAGAAGTCAAAAAATGTGAATTGCAAGTCATAAAAGTCAAGGCCCCAATGCACTGGAAAGTTCAAAATCACACCATAAAAGTAAAACATTCTTAAGGTTTGAGAGATATTGACATTGAAGCTTTGAAATGAGTAATCAAGCTTAAGAAAAAAAACTACAATTATTAAAAAGTTGTTGATAATTGGCACTATTTGACCTCTAGAAATTTCACTTTTGAAATATTGATCCTATTGTCTATCCAATGCACACTGTTAGTACACATTAAATATGTTACTCAAAGTATATGAAGTAAATTTAAAAGTATAACATGAAAACATTACACACTACACTATCACATTATAAATATGTGAGTACATAAATATGGACAAACACTGCACATGTTAATCAAGTTGCATAGGCTGATTTGAATAGCTCCTAAAAATTAGTCTAGTAATTGGCATTTTATTGAAAAAATGTCAGTTGCCATACACTTTAGGGTGATGAAAGTTAGTACAAAATGTTGCATGCCTAATCATCTTCTTTCAAGGCTGCATATATCATGGTTTCATTTTCAATTAACAATTTATAAATAGGGTCATTTCCTTTAACCCAATGATCTAATGGAGTCATTGGGAATTTGATAATTTTTATTAAGTGTGCGTCTACAAAAGCTATCATGGAATTATTTTAAAATACATAGTTTTTGTTACCTTTCCCCCATTTTTGATAATAAGTCCCAACATTACTACAATTCATGGTTTTCTTGATGGGTTTTCTAGTAAAAAAAAACCCAAAAGTGATAGGTGTAAAAAACACCACCTTGTCATTTTGATTAGCATAGTGATTGACTATTTGATTGGTGAATGATGGACCATTTGACTGGGTCAATTTTATACCTAAATTAAAATCATTTTCTAGATTATTATTTTAAAAATTAATAAGTAGGTAAGTAGGTAAATAGGTAGGTAGGTGTTAGCTTAACCTACCTAACCTAACCTAACTACCTTAATCTAACCTACCTACTTTAATCTAACCTACCTACCCTAACCTTTTCAACATGCACATTAGTTGTAAGTATAACAAATTGAACCCCAAACCTTCCCAATGATAAATCAAATCCTTACCAATGGACCACACCATCAAAAGTATTCAATTTTTATCAAGTTTTTTATTTCACATCATTAAACATAATGGTTAAACCTAGGTGACAACTAGTGGCTAAACTTAATGATTTAAAATAATGGTTAAACTTGATGGCTAAATTCAATGACTTAAAATAATAGTTAAACTGAATGGCTAAACTTAGTGACTTAAAGTAATGGTTAAACTCAATGATTTAAATTATTGGCTAAACCTAATGGTTAAACTTAGTAACTTAAAATAATGCCTAAACCTAATGGTTAAATTAAATGACTTAAATTATTAGCTAAACTTAATGCCTAAACTTAATGACTTAAAATAATGGCTAAATTTAATGGTTAAACTTAGTGACATAAAGTAATGGTTAAATTTAATGGCTAAATTTAATGGTTTAAAATAATGGTTAAACCTAGTAGTTAAATTTAATGATTTAAAGTAATAGCTAAACCTAATGGCTAAGTTCAGTGATTTAAAATAATTGTTAAACCCAATGCCTAAACTTAATGGTTTAAAATAATGACTAAATTTAATGGCTAAATTTAATGATTTAAAATAGTGGCTAAACCTAATGGCTAAACTCAATGACTTATGGCTAAACCTAGTGGTTAAACTTAATAATTTAAAATAATGGTTAAACATAGTGACTAAATTTAATGACTTAAAGTAACAACAAACCTAATGTTTAAACATAGTGATTTAAAGTAATGGTTAAACTTAATGGCTAAACTAGTGATTTAAAATATTGGTTAAACCTAGTGGCTAAATTCAATGATTTAAATTAATGGCTAAACCTAATGACTAAATTTAGTGGCTGAACTTAATGATTTAAAGTAATGGTTAAACATAATGGTTAAATTTAGTGACTAAATTTATTGGCTAAATTCAATGATTTAAAATAATGGCTAAACATAATGGTTAAATTTAGTGGTTAAATTTAATGGTTAAATTTAATGATTTAAAGTAATGGTTAAACATAATGGTTAAATTTAGTGGTTGAACTTAATGATTTAAAATAATGGTTAAATTTCCTGGTTAAATTTAATGGTTGAACTTAATGATTTAAAATAATGGTTAAATTTCCTGGTTAAATTTAATGGTTGAACTTAATGATTTAAAATAATGGCTAAACATAATGGTTAAATTGAGTGGCTAAATTTAATGATTGAATTTAATGATTTAAAGTAATGGCTAAACATAATGGTTATATTTAGTGGTTGAACTTAATGATTTAAAGTAATGGTTAAACATAATGGTCAAATTTAATGGTTAAATTTAATGATTTGAAGTAATGGTTAAACTTAATGATTTAAAATAATGGCTAAACTTAGAGGCCAAACTTAGTGATTTAAAGTAATGGTTAAACTTAGTGACTTAAAATAATGGTTAAACCTTGATTAAACTTAGTGATTGAATTAAATGGTTAAACATAGTGGTTAAACCTGGTTGAAAAACTTAATGGTTAAACCTAAGCTATACTTAGTGGTTAAACTAAGGGCATACCTATTGGCCAAACTTAATGGTTCAACTTAGGTTAAACTTAGTTCCAAAATCTAATGGTTAAAATTAAATAGGTAAATGGGTGGATAGGTAGGTAGATAATATGTAAGTAGGTAGGTGAGAATGTACAGGTAAATAAGTCGATAGGTAAATAATAAGTAGGTGGGTGGATGGGTAGTAGGTAGGCAAGTATTTAATTAAATAAATAGGTGGATGAATAGGTAGGAGGTAGATACATAGGGTAGTAGACCATGTCATATTTGACTAAGGATCATTGGCCATTTTGACTAAGTGTTCAATTTGACTAAAGACTATTGATCATTTTGACGAAAGATTTTTGGCCATCTTAATTAAAAGTTCAACTTGACCGAAGACCATTGGCCATTTTGACTAAAGTTGTACAACTTGATTATGTGTATCTAATCAAATAAACCATTATAGTCAAATTGATCAATCAACACATACATGTATCATTCAAGCCCTTAGCCTTTAATCAAAATAACAAGTTAGTCAATTTGAACCTCTTGAAAAACCATGATTTGTAGTAATGCAATAATTAAATAATCATCGACATTGAATTCACCACCCCATACACATTAAAAGGCTTCCTGAACCATAAATTTTGGGCATGGACATTAAAGAACATAAAAATCCACCCTTTTTTCATTCCCCTCAATAGTTGGGATTGCAAAATTGTCCTTAGTTTGCAGCAAATCCAAAAGCTTTTCACCATCTCCTCCAAATTCCCAATCATTTGGGTCCTCAAGTTGTAGCATTTGGTTTCTAACTAGCCTAGTGTTGGTGGGCTATAATCTAACCAACCGCCATAGAAGAACATGAGCTAGATTCAAACAAGCATCCTTCACTACACAAGTTGTGTAAAAACATGAAAAATCTCTAACCATTAGCTTTGTAGGGTTAGCAATAGAGATGGAATACATTGAAGGAAATTCCCAAGGTTCGAGTACAATATCACACCCAAATGGTTTTGATCTATCAATGTCATCAATTGCTATGTGCCAAAACTTTTAAAAAATTTCTAGTATATTTTAGGTAAGTAGGAACCCATGTTGACAATTTTTTTGAAGGAAGGACACCACTTCTTTTTCACATTGTAATTGCCTTTGTGGATTTTGCAACTACTCCCATCTTAATCTTCTTTTCAACATTACTCTTTCCCCATGCCACTTTCTTAATAAACCATTCAAGTGAAAACAACAGTTCCAGGTATAAGAACAAAATTAATGTGGCTTTGTTTGTCCACAACAATAAAGGAAAAAATCAAATCCAAACTTGCCATAGGTTAAAATGGGAACTAATTCATGACTCTTTTTGCATTAGGGTCCAACCATGTTATTAAAAGCCACACGTGCCCCCTTAGACCACAACTTTTTTAAAAGAATATTTAAAAAATCTTTTTAACATGTCTTTCAAAAAACATTAAAAATCTTTAAATTTTTCTTAATATTATTATGTTAAAGTGTACATTAAAAAAATCCCAAAATATGTCGTAAAGTGCAATTCATGTATAGTAAACAACTTACTAGTACACCACATTCACTTACTTTTGGGTGCTTTTAGCTACTTCATAGATTTAGAAGTTGCTTGTTGGATTATCTATGCAATTAAAACTCTATCTGCAATTGGTGTTTTTTTTCGGTTTACACTTCTTATTTGTATTGGCATCAGGTTCTTTAAGCTTACCTTGGTGGCCCTAGGAATTGGACTTCTTCCTTTTTGCTTGTGGTTTTCGAAAGCCCACATGGTGCTTGCTAGCTTCATCATTTCGACCAGTAACTTTTCTTTTCTTGTTTGGAAAAAGATGCTCACCATCCTCACTTGATGCACCTTAGTTTTTTTCAACACCTATGTCGTTTGTTTCAAAAGTTTCCATGTTGTCAAAATCACTACCATCTTCTTCTTTTGCAATTTCCATATGTAATTTTTTCTTGTTAGAGGTTTCAATACCACTAGGTCACCCTTTTGTTTTCCATCAAGAACATGTGCTTGTGTAGCAACCTTTAAAAGCGCTTGGCCTCTATCTTTCAATGGGTTGGTGACCTCAGTTTCCACCACATGTGGATTAGTTTGCTGCTTCATATATATGTTGCTTACACTTGGGCTGATGTCTTGAACCTTATATACACTGCCTAGGAGCAATTGGGTATGAGTACCACCCTTAAACAAAAATGGTTGGGCTCCTAACAAACTAATGGATGTAGGGTTGAAGTTTCATTTGATTTTCCTTTGTAAAAATATCACACAACCAAGTAGATCAGAATTTACAAAAAGGTTACACACACCCAATGAATCAAATATTTCATATGTCCAACTAAGGATTGTCCAAGTCCTTTGCCCCACAAAAATTCATCTTACTGTACATAGTGTACATAAATCTGAACCTCCATATAAACTTGAAGACTATCCAAGTACTTTCTAACACAAAAGTCATCCTAATGTACATAAAATGCACATAAGTTGTCCATAAATTAGAACTTGCATATACATGTAAGGACATCCAAGTACTTTACCATATATAAGCATTTTAACATACATAAAATACACATAATTATACATAAATCTAAACCTACATATATGATTAAAGACTATTCAATTACTAAATAGTCATTTTGAGTACACATTAAGCCCACACAACTACATAAATTTCAACATTTGTAGACACATTTAAGGACTTTGCAAGTTCTTCCATCACAAAACTCACCTAATGTACATCAATCTTCATAGAACTACTCAAATTAAAACCTACATGGACATTTAAATACTATGCAAGTACTCATACATCATAAGTCACCTGTTATATATAAAATTCAAGTTCACACTACACAAATCAAACCTGCACCTACACATAAGGACTTTGAAAGTATGTTAGGTTTCATAGAAGTCACAAATTAATATGTAATGTGTTTTTCCATAAACAAAACATCCAATTGTAAAGAAACATATGGAAATTTGACCACCTAAAAATCATAAGGATCTATGTTTGAATAGGCAATTAAACTTCTATGGAATAAATGCTATGCAAGGAGCATTTTGAAACAACTTATAGGTGTCAGATCACATAACACAAATGTGACTTTAGGCAAAGTTTCATGTACATCAAATTGGCACAAAAGAATTTGGTGTTAACCACAAACTTCATAATTGTTGACTTGGGATGGAAATTCAATTTAGCCACATGTGGACAATTCTATTAGTTAATTGAAACCCATGTTCAAATTTTTTTCCCCAAAATCACACCAAAGAACATTTTGTAGCTAATTGTTTTTGTACACAGATCCACATGACTATCAACAACAGATTTGAAATTGAATGAAGTAAGTTTGTGTACTTACACTTTCTTACTATTGGTTGTTTATAAGGCTCAACCATTGCTCCACTCCCATGCTTGATGATTCCTGTAGAATGCCATTAGCCCTCATGCATTTCTTCCCCACATAACACATCAATGCATTTTGTGGATTGACTAAATTGGACAAATTCACGCCAGCCATGGTAAACATATTTACAAGATGCAATGTGTCCTAACCACATTAATTAAAAACCCATCCCATAGAAAGGACAATGTTTTGACCAAATGCATGTTGGTTCATTGCTTTCCAAATTAGTTGATGGAAGGGGAAAGCAAGAAGATGTAACCAACCCTTTTGGAAACCTTGTAAGGAGGGATCATGTAGTGTTGTCATTTCGTTGGGCACATGCAAGTTGTCCTTCTAAGGCATACAAAACACCCCCAACATTATTTGAAGCCTTATTCAATTTTTCATACGTAGAGACCCCTACCTTTATAAGACCTTTGAATAATCAACAACACCTTTTTGTGTGTTAATTTGCCATTACAAATCTTCTTGGTCTTCAGTGTCATTTTCCATCATAATAAGTAGGGTAGATAAGAGTTCTTTTGCTTCCTGGAGGTGATTATTACGATCCTCCATTTGGCTGCAAGCTTTTATTATCGCCATAACACTGGCTTCTTTCTTTGTCTTGGCAATGGCCAAGCTCTCCTTTGTTGTTTTTAATTGAACTTTTTCCAATGCAATATAGCTTTCTAGTTCTTTTGTGGTAGTACCTACCATCTCAAAAAACAACCTTAGCCAAGTAAACCCTATATAATCTATACATTGACTTCACAAATAGTGAAAGCAACAAAGGATGTGGACAACATGTTTTGACATTAAAAACTTGACATCTAAGACCCTTAGTATACAAACATCACCTATAAGAATGAAGAACCCAAAAACGCTCTAATTTTTATGATATTCGCTGCATTTGATGCTTAAACAAACGTTCCAAACATGATTCTGAAATTGCAAAAACTTTCAATGGTTCAAATTTGACACATAACTTGAAGCTACATGCATGTCCAATGATGTAAAAATGCACAAAGTTTGTAGGGAAAGAGATACACCATGATGAAGATGATTATCAAAACTTGACTTTCTTTACTATTTTTGAAATAGCCACAGAGTTGTGTATAGATAAAAGTGAAGGAAGAAAACACATAAACAACAACGAAAAAGACTTGAAAATCAAGGGAAACCCTACATTACATTCCTTAAACTTTGTTGCCTCTTGGTTTTCAACTTTAGAATACTAAAGAAACGAAACCCAATGTACTTTACCTATGAATTTGACTACTTGGCCATGCACCTATTCCATATGTGGCCTTCATAAGCTTTTTCATCAAAGCTAATGACATCCACCTGCTCCAAGGACATCCTTGCTTTGTGGTGTTGTTGCTCGCTATTCATCCATTTAGCATACATAGCCCAATTCATAGCTTTCCCCATCCTTTCACAAGCTAGTCCTTTGGCCATTCCCAATGATATTAACCTTGATGCTAGCATATAAGGCTTTTGGTGGACCACCATCCACAATTTCTCTATTTTCTCAATAAATACATGGTCTTTTGTGAATTCATAGTTGTAGTTGTTTTTGTTCACAATAGGACCTAAACTTTTGCTAGCGTTTTCCAAAATAATGTCCCTTGGAATACAAGCTTTGGATTCAAACCTTCAGAACACAATTTATATTTCTTTACAAATTCCTTCTTAGAAATTAGGCCACCATTTCCGAGTTATGGTATTGGAGCATACAAAGGTGCAGCAAAACTTGCTCTAGTTTGTTTTTTCAAATGTCTGTCGCCTTTTTGATTCATTTTTCTTGTCAAGCTATTAGATTTGCAAGTACTTAAAGGTGGGGCTTGCCATGTCATCATTTCCTTTTACTAAATCTCAAGCTACAAAATAAAAAAACTGATGTAAAACGTGAAGTGAATCATATGGGCTTCACGTTTATGTGCAACCCAAGTGTTGATAGTCCTCATGATTGATGATAATCAACACCCTCCAAATTTGAAATGCTTGTGTTATTGTGAATGAATAGGGGCTTAGTACCTAATCCCTATTAACAATTGGAGCCCAGTACACCTACCCCGCCTAATAAAAAGACGGCTTAAATCAGGTCGAAGTACTAAAATCGAACAAATGTCCCTTTTTGGACAATCATGTGCCTTTTTGAAAACACTGTTATGGACTCCAAAATGTAGACAAAATTGGTCCACTCTAGGTTGCAAATACCCCATTGGTCATTTTGACTAAGGTTGTATAATTTGACTATGTGTATCTAATCAAATAAATTGTTATAATCAAGTTGATTAGTCAACAAATATATGTGTCATTCAAACTCCTGGCATTTAGTCAAATGCACATGTCCATTAGTAAAAAATGACAAGTTAGTCAATTTGAACCTTTTAAAAAACCATCATTTGTAGTAGTGAGGCATTGCAAGAGGCATTTGCAAGGGCTAATGAGGTAAAAAAGGAATGCTTAAATTTTATGGAAAAAATTGAACGCTACCATCAAACATTGATTGACATGAAGGAATAGTATTGAAAAGATGTTAAAACATTTGTGAAGGCAATTAAACAAAATTTGAACCACATGCATCTTGCATGTATTTTGGCAACATTTCAAGCTACGTAGATGGAGGCAAAATTCGTAAGAATACAAGTAGAATACCATGAAGATGGGAGGTCCTAATCACATGGTTTGACATCATGGCTTAAGATATCCGAAATTTTTCTAGACATTTTACCAAGGACCATGAAGATGGGAGGTTCTAATCACATGGTTTGACATCATGGCTTAAGATATTTGAAATGTTTCTTAACACTTTACCAAGGATGTAGGAAAATGCAAACATAGATTGGTGACACATCTTGAGCTCAATTGAGAATATGTCATCGCAGTGTAAAAAAAAAAGGGAATTCTTGTGGCCCAACTTCAACCTTTCATGCAAAATGGAGAACTATGCTTTATTTGTTGCTCCCCATTTGGACCAAAAGGTGCATGGATTTTGGGCATTTGCCAACATAAGTACCATTCACAATGCCTAATCACTTTGATGGTGACAAGGAGGAGAAGTTCACAATGTAGGGCCCCATTTCATCAATGCCTATATGTACAATTCATTTTTTGAGCGGCCATGCCACCACATTGGGAGTACAATAGGTTTAACACACCCAATAGGCCACAAGCATGGGGCGTAGACATGAAATGGATTTGGAATGTTGGCATGTTTGTTATTACATGGGGGAGTCAATACGATAAATGGCAATTATGACAAATCAATGATTTAGAAGGCATGTGAATTATATTATACCCATAAGCAACCAATACATGATGCCATTGGTTTTATCAAATATTTTGGGGGTGGTATAATCCAAGAACAACAAGTTTGAATACAATCTGAATTTGAAATGTGTTTGGTACAACATAATGGGGGAGGAGATTGGGTGGAGGTTCACCATAAGTGGTCTGTAGGTTGAAGATCAAACCAACTTGACATTGGAGGAGACTAGCAAAAGGTTGTGTTTGAAAGATGATGTTACTTTTGCATTATTAACTGCAATATTTCTTCACATGGTTTAAATCTTCAACAAGATAAATAATCTTCCTAGGTTGAAGGCAATTTTGAATGGGGCACAATTTCCTAGCCCAATTGTGTTAGTCAACAATGTGGTAATAATATTGGGGAAAGTAGTAATAGAGGAAATAATAAATTGTAATAATAAAGTGAAGTGGAATTTGCCATTAGATGCAACATATGTACATTGTAGAATGGTTTCAATATTATACAAAACTGATATTTATACAAAAATATGGGCAAACAAATTGTTTCCCCTAAAAGTTTGTCACAATTAATGTAAACCTAGTTAATTACATTCATATGTAAAATTTTACAATTGAAAAATGAATTGGATGATTGGATATAGCGCATAATCCTTGAATATTGAACCCCATTGATGACAATGTGATTGGAATGAATGGAAAACATATAATTGCAATTATATAAGGGCGGATCGTTCAAAATGCCTTTGGAATTAAAATTTTGGAATTAAAATTATGGAAATGAAGTTGTCTTATATGAAATACATCAATTTCAAAATAGGGTCCCAAATTAGTTGGTTACAATTTTATTACCGAAAAAATATATAGTTGGAAGAAGATATGTTTACGCCACCATGTAAATTTGCATATAAATTTCAACCTATGTGTAAGAATTGCAAAATGCCAAATACTTATGATTGTGAAACCCTTATGATTTGTGACCTAGGAGGATGATTAATGGAAAGAGTTGGATGTTGGGGTCGAGGTTCATGGTAGTCACTTTTAGTTGGGGTTTCAATTGTTTCATAAAAAATGTCGGTGTCATTGTCATCATCATCATCATTGCACCTTTCCTCCACTTTTGAAATGTTTGTCCCACACAAGGTTGTGATGATATTTCGCTTCGAATGTATTGTCACGATTCGTTTGGTGGGGCATTGTCCCTCAATATCCAAAATGCCATGATTAGTGTCATTAGTAGAAATCGGATAAAATGTAACCATTCCATTTACAACTACATGCGGCTTGTAGTCATTTGCGACTACATTTGGGAATATTTGCAACTACAAGACCAACTTTCATTATTTTGGTCATTTTCACAACTATGATGCAACTATTAGAAATTTCATCCTATTGGTTACATCAATTTTACATTTATTTTCATCCATTAATAGGTTGATATGTCCCATTAGTCGTAATAGTCACCAAATTAGTTACATCCTAAAGGTATTCTACAATGACATAAAGGTGTATTTTAATGTATGTACGAAAATTATATATATATATAGAAAATTATATATATATAATATGCATACATATGTATATTGTTCATATAATGAATCTCACAATTAATATTTGAACTTTGAATTTCTTTATTCAAATTTGAAAATTGATATTTCAATTATGAAAACTATTATTTCAATTGTTTAAAACATTATTTGAATTTGAAAATTTTGATTTGAATATGATATTTTCAATTTCAATTCAAAAAGACTTATTTGATTTAAAACTTGATTTTGAATTAATATTTTCAAATCCAAAAAATAGTATTTCAATTCAGAAAATTATTAATTGATCATAAAAATGGACATTTTAATTTTGAATATTTTTATGTGAATACAAAAATTTATATTTCAGCTTTGAAAAATCTTCATTTAAATTTTAAATAATCATTTGATTCGAACCTGAAATTTAAATTCCAAATTATTATTTTGGATTCTCAAAATTAATACTTCAAGCCTGAAAATTAGTAATTGAGTCTAAAAATGGACATTTCAATTTTGAATATTGTTATTTGAGTATGAAAATTAACATTTCAACTCTGAATTTATTTATTTAAATTCAAAAACCTTATTTGATCTAAAAACTGATATTTGATTCTAAATTATTATTTTTGACTCTAAAAATTATTATTTCAATTTTTTTTTATTAAGTCTAAAAATTGGCAACTTGATTTCAAATATTTTTATTTGAACTTGAAATTTGATATTTGACTTCCGAAGTTTAAAATTTAGATTTTAAGAAATTATTTGACTTGAAAGTTGAAATTTGAATTCCAAATTATTATTTTGGATTTTCAAAATTAATATTTCAATTCAGAAAATTATTAATTGAGTGTTAAAATGGAAATTTTAATTCTGAATATTATTATTTGAATCTGAAAATTAACATTTCAATTCTGAAATTTGTATTTAACTTCAAAAAACTTATTTGATCTAAAAATTGATATTTGAATTCTGAATTACTATTTTGGAATCTTAAATTTATATTTTAATTCAAAAAATTATTGATTGAATTTCAAGGGTTTTTCCTATTAGTGTTATCCATAATAAATCACTTTTATAAATAATTATAAATGATTATGTTTATTAAATCTAAGTGACACTAAATAATTATTGTTATAACATAGATTTGTATATTATTAAATTTATATTCTTATATTAGAAGAAATGAATTAATTACTTTAATATCATTGTAATTACTTCAGATAAGAATTAATTAGTATGTGCATAATTATTTTCTAATTAAACATAATTATTCACACTCTTTAATTTATAACTTCAAACCTGAATGAAAAATTTGGAAAAATTATAGTGTAGTTAAAATAATTATTTACTAATTTTAATTTCACAAATTATTATATAATAATGTTATCTTAAAACATTATGTTATTGATCATCTATGATAAATATTTTATAGTAATTTTATAGTAATTATGAAAATTAATGTTATGTTTAACAAATTACTGTATTTATAGTTAATAATTACCAAGAGAAAAAATTACTTGAGTTATAATAATTTTTATAATAATAAATGTTATTATACAATAAGTAATGTAATTAGTTGAATAATAATTAAAAAAAAATTCGTGTAAGAATTTACTTTCTACTAAAAATTATTAATTCATTATTTATAATTTAAAATAAATATTTAAAATATTTAATTTTAAATTATAGTCATTAAATTAGTTTCACATTAATTATATTATATATGATTCGATCAGATTATAAAAATTAATAAAATATTTTTAATATTTTATTATTTATGGGTTATGTATTAATAACTTGTGAGTAATTAGATAGCTAGTTTGTTAAATATTAAGAAGTTGTTATTTATTTAAGTAATTGATAATGAATATTGAATATTTATAATGTATAGTTTATAATTTAAGTATATGTAAATTTCATCATTATTAATTAAATGATTATCTAATTATCTAGTACTTTAATTGTGTAAAAATCTAAAAACTAAAAAAGTAACGCATGAAGAAAGTTTTTTAAGTACAACTTAGTTTATAAGGAAGTTGCAACTTTAAAACTTATCCCATATTGTTTGTTTTTCATTCCTATTTTGAACACTATATAAATAAGGGGGGGTGTGCCCATCCAATTTCACATTAAGAAATTTGTGCACATGGGATGAACTAATCAAAAGGCTCAACCCGAAACAAAAAAACAAATAATGCACAATTCTAAAATACTTGCCTCCCCAACCTACTTATCTATCTTGCTAAGTAAGTACCTAGTTTTACCTACCCATCTAGGTCGGCCTATGTACATACCTACTTAAATACCAACCTATATGAATAGGTATTTAGCCTAAGAAGGTAAAACCTACCTACTTACTTTTTTACTTAGGTAGGTAGGTAGGTAAGTAAGATTGTAAACACTTATTTATGTACCCACCTAAGTACCTACCAACCTAATATTAATATTTTATTAAATTTAATTTTTTATGCCACATGGCATATTTACATTTGGCCACGTGTCATATTATGAGATCATACAAGTATTTGAATTGAACGTTTTAGATTATTTCAAAATAATAATAATAATAATAATAATAATAATATTTTAAATAATCATATATTAAAACACGTGACAGCACATGATTTGTTTTCAATTGTGATCAAAACAGTTGCATCTTAGTCGCATGTGACAATATGTATACAATGGAATCAAAGGATGAAATGTATTTATTGACTTTTTTTTTCATACAATACCTTTTGTCATTTGCGACTAATTTATCACATGTGATTTGTTTTAGGCAATTAAAAGGATTTTAGTTACAAAATGTCTTTTGTAACTAAAATTTAATCACAAAGAGTAATAAAAAATACATGTTTTTCTTCTAGTGTGTGTTGTCATTCATAATTATGTTCACCTACAAAAACAATTGTTGTTTAAGTAGTGGGCTTTTTCCTTCAAGTAATTTGACATGTGAATGAGTTTTCAATAGGTGGCCAAAGATGATTCATGGAAAGTACCATAGTCACGGAAGCTACCATAGTGACTAGTCTTGACCCCACATCAACTTCTGGTATCGGGGATTTTAGACATCGTAGGTATTAATTGATTAGTGCGTGGTCCACATGTAACTCCATTGTAATATCCCTAAGGTCATCAACTACAATATTGGGAAGATTAACAAGTGGGTCCATTTGTATGTTTGAAATGTTTATTAGTGTCTATTGTGTGTCTGGATTTGAAATGATGATTTGAACTAAAGGTGTGTTTATGTTAATTGGGGGGTCCATTTCCATGGAACCCATTGATAGCATGGACGTGTTTTGACTTGGGGCTGTGGGAACATGTACAGTTTGGGGGGGAGGTGTGTTAAACATTTAAAAAAATTTGGTTGTTATAGGATTGGCAACTAAAATCTATTTTTGGTCACCAATTGTAAACGGGGCAGCCTACATGTCATTAGGGATTTTCTTCCATTCGTCTTGATGGATGCGATGGACGTGTTAAGATGGACATCAACGTGATGCCCAACACAAAATAGGCATGTCATGTTGGTTTTGACAACTTTGGTTAGGACCTTTTGTGTTGTTTATAAGGGGGATGAAATTTTGAGCCCCTTCCATTTGAAATGTCAAAGTAGATTCTCCTTCCACTGAAGGATTCAATGTTTCCATGGCCACATTTTTTGTTTGTTGATTTGGGATATGGGCTGGTATTTTCATGTCGTTTAGTGGTGGAGGAACAATTCCACCACATTGGATAAATAGTGCCTTCACCCATGGATGTGCCTTTCAACACATTGTAATTCTATGACGCACTCCCAACTCCTCGAAGGACTCAAATGAGAGCCCAAGTAGAAGATAGTGGAAGAGGGAGGAATTGGAGTACGCTCCCTAACTCATAACATTTTGAAAGGTAGAGGGGTGTGTTGGAGTTCTAGGATGGGACTAAGAAGAGTTGGCAAGCTTCATTCACTCACACGGGCGTGCACACAACCCACACAAAATGGTTAGTGCATAGTTGTAGCACCTTTGGTGTTACGACGAACCACGGGCAACACGGACACACTAGACTCATCACGGCCCGGACTTGGGGGAAGCCACCACCTTCCCCTTTATAATATACTTTATGGTTGGTCACGGAGCCTACATCCAAATTGTTTTTCTCTCCCAGGATTCTGGGACTCCCAAGTGGGAGTCCCGAAATTGCGCTGGTTGGGATTCCCGCGACTTTGGAGCCCCATAACTTTGCAAGCAAACCTCGGATTAAGATGCGGTCTAAAGCAAAGTTGTAGCTTTCGTCAGGAGCTTTCCAATGGTATGTTGCACGCCCTCTGAAGCTAAGTAAATCGGGTTGATTCCCGACTTTTTCTGGTCGGGAGTCAAACTGGCAGTTTGATTCCCGGCCCTTCTTTTGGCCATAACTTGTGTTTCAGATGTTCAAATGAGTAATGCGAGCCCATTTTAGACATCTACGTTCCAATGATATAAAGAACGCCACAAGACATTGAGTTTTGGCCCCTAAAATCGCTTTTTGAAGTTTCGGGAGTCCACCGGGACTCCATCTCCCAAAGTGGGAGTTGCCTTGGGAGTGTGAAAGTTCACTCCCTCATACTCCCTCACACTTTCTTACATTCCTGGGAATATGTGATGTGACTCCTGAGCTTTTGTTTGTCTCGCACCCTTGCGACTTCTTTGCCTTGACTCCTGGGCTTCCTCTTGGCCCGCAACCTTGTAACCCCTTTACCTTGGTTGTGAGCCCAAAGCTAGGGTTGCGACATTTTAGTTTGCCCATTGCCATTATATTAATAACCCAAATGGAAAAGTATTTTATCCTTGTGGCATGAAATAACATTGTTGCAAAACTTGCATTCCACCTTCCTTAGCTTGTCCTTTGGCATCAAATACCATGGATTCCACACATTCCGCTTTCCTTCCATCAAAAAAATACTATACATAAAAATAATAGGCTTGATTAATATAATTAAGGTATCCAACAATAAGGTCATATTCCACCTTTAGGGCTACATATGAAATTTAACACCAATTGTAAATGCAATATCGTGATTTGAAATTCAAACACTCATAGGGGTTTCACCCCTCCCTTCCAAGGTATATGGCAATGGTTGGTGTTAAACAACACAAGGCCTACACATCTCAAAGGAGAAAGTGAATACTGACATGTAAGGTTTACATTTTATTATTTGACACACCAAATTATGTTGCCAAATTAATGGTGGAGATCAATCCACCATCAATCAAATGACCTAGATCCAAAGATGTGTGACAACTGAAAAAAATTAATCACCACACAATTGGTGATGGAATGCTTTCGGTCGCCACAAGCTTGCTCTGATACCACCCTTTGCACTTGGATTTGTCTTAGCACCTTTGTGCCCACATTTTTTACCATTCTTCATTAAACACCTAAACTATTTGCATATGGCAAGCCACGCATTAAATTAGTTTTTGCATTCATTTCATTTGATGAACCTACCAAGATTTGGGTTAACCCTAACCCCTTAATAGTTGGGATTAAAACTTATTGCAAATTTCCCAACTAGCTCAAAGCCTCATCACCCGGGATTACCAATTCTTGTCTCCTAGCTTAACCATACTCTTGTTTAGTTTGAAGACTTGGTGTGCTAAGGACATCTCCTTGGCCCCTTTCCTTAAAACCCTCACTCTTTGCACCTATGTAGATCATAAGTGATGTCAAACCGAAAGTCGAACCTAACCCAACATTTAGACTCACAACCCAATTCACCATGGGGGCTGCCCCATGGTGATCCGGACTTCAGTCCTGATTAGGCGAGCCCTCCATTCAAAGCTTCACCTAGAAGGGCATGTCTGTGCCCCACTTGTAAATAAATAGGTTCCATCAAACTACATGTGTTGTTTATTGTCTTCTATATTGTTTTCATCTCAACTTCTCAGTTCCTTCCCAATTTCAGGCCTAGGGGGTACTAAATTACAGAAACAACCCTATTGTCATCATTGTTTTTTTTTTCCAATTTTGTATGCAGCCCTAGTGGCCATCATCCACAAGACGATTTAGACCTACTTGGCCACAAAACAAGATGAAAGGTGAAAAAATCAAGCATCCTTCGATATTATTGGCTACTTTCTCGACCCTGATGTAAAATCTGGAGATTTCTATTTGGATTTTTTGAAATTTGACGATTAGAAATCCCAAAGAACACTAATATTTTTGCAATTTTGACTGCCGGATTCCTGGCGTGTGTCGTTAGCTGCCAGCTGAGCACACAGTCTCCAGTATGGCTACTTGTCGGAATCCTTTTTAAAAAAGCACCGATTCCAACTGGTCCCATATCAATTTATAAGCTTGGTGTAAGAATATTTTTAGTCTCCTAGAATGTCCAAGGCATTTAGGGATTTCACTCCTCAGGACGCTTCTGAACTCCACAATGAATGGGTCGTGGGGTTAGTAGAATGGTTTGTAATGACTGACACAAGAAGTATTAAAGGTTTTGAGCCTCAACATAAATTCATCTCATATAAGTTGACCTGATCCCGCTCAGCTTGCAATTGAACACACGGTGTTCTTCCAGCTTTGCCTGGTCGAGTCTAGTTGAAGTTGGACGTGCAGGACCTTACAGCCCGATTACGAGTGCTGACAGAATGGCAATGCCGCTTAAAGTTCGTTTTTAGGGGGGGGCAGGGGGGTACGGTCCGCTATAAGAGTTACATGTACTTTGGTGGCTTTGCAATCAACAGCTGGTGGTAAAGAGATAAATGTCGTCTCACCCATCATGTAGATGGGTTGTTCCTGCTGGTTCAGATTTTAGTCGAGACTTGAGAACAATGTAACAATACATTGCAAGATCCTAGAATATTTGTAATATGATTACCGATATTATTCTAGCAAATGGAAGTACATGCTGGTAGCGGGGACTACTATCCACTAGGACTAAACTGATCTCCTATCAACCCTCATAGGGGGGCCTCCAAGGAGCCCTAGAAGTCTTCAACGTACTTCTCCCCATGCAATTGTTGAGAAGCAAAAAGACTAGGATATTTAGAGTCTGGCTAAGTGCAGTACATGGCCCCAACAGCAACTGCCAGTTCGTTGAGGAAATATTGCAACGACTTCCTAATTTAATTCTCAGAGGCTTAGCCAGAAACCTGTTAACCCTTTTTCCTGAACTTTAATTTAGCAAATCTCCACAGTTCATCAACTCCCGAGCCATGATAAATTTCACTGCTGCTGTTCTAAACTTAGATATGGTGATGATATTCTATCATAATTACAACAGGTAAAGTGCTCTTGTAATTGTGATCCTGTTATCTATGCCACTTAAAGTATGTTTAATTAACCAGGCGGTTGGGTGGAGCCGGGGCATTAAGACAGCATAACATTGAACTGGACTAGGACTTCGGGTCAAGGCGAAGGATCGTAGACCTTCTAAATATAAGTTTTCTGCTCCAAAAAAATACACAGGCCACAGTTGCAAATATTCGAAGCCCTAAATCTAAATGAACGTATCTCACGTATATATTGAAAAGTACCCAAAATAGGGTCAGTCAATGCGTTGCTAGAATGAAGATTACTCGGCAAACTAACTGCAAAATAAGAAATCAAAGCCTCAAACAATTAAGCACGAGAAACACACACACGAAAGCAGGGTCAGACAATGGGTTGTTAATTAAGGTAATTGCTCCCTTGGCTAACTGAAAATACGATTTTGCCTCAAACAATTAAGATCGAGAAACACACACGAAAGCAGGGTCTGTCAATAGGTTGCTAATTGAGATTGCTCACCTAGCTCACTGCAATCAGCGCGTACACAGAATCACATTGTTCACAAATTCTTAATAAGGGAACCGCCTCTGAAATCTGCTGTCGAATATGAGCATGCCGAGAATGCGAGATTAGCAAATCCTTACGATGTTAACTCAGCACAAAAACTGTTGCGACATCGCTTCTGCTGGATGATGGGGCGCCGGGGTTCTTCGACAGGATCAAGTACGTGCTACAACAGCCGCGTGTATAGACTTACACTAGGGGAGATTCTCGCTTCAAGCTTTTAATATAACTTAGAACATCTCTTCATTAGGCTGCTATGATCACAGACTTTGTGACCACAGCAGCTTTCCCTTATGTTTTTGTAGTAACTGTGCTCACAGTCATCTCACAAGTTCTACCTGCGGCTGAAGCTGTAAGTAAGACCTCCGCATCAAACTGTTAGTCACCATTCAATGACATCTGTCTTTCTTTCATGAAAACATGTGTTCCAAGAGTTCCTAACATGATTAACTACATATTTTCACCAGAGTTGCAGCTCTCCAGATGCAGTCCCTGCAACAAGAAACGAGGCCCTATGTCAATGGCTTTCCATTAAGCTGCTCTGACTACAGCACACTATCACAGTAGTCTAATGGATAGAGGCCCTTAGTAGACCATGATAGCGTATTGCCATGCCCATCGAACGGTCTTGAGAAGCATAGTCGGTCGTTAAAGCTCTCGCCTAAGGAAAAAATTGCACAGAGTGCAAGACAATCCCTCTCGCTGAGATATCTTTTTAGTACCAGCAGCAAACAAAATCCAGAGTGTCTAAGTCAAAACCAATGTAATTTGTATTGTACATTCAGATCATGTAGAATGATGTCCACTGTGACTGGTTAGATTTCTGTCTACATTTGCATACATTGAAGTCCATGAAATACTGTCAGCTGGCTGACAGCTATAATGACAATTGATCCCCGCAATCTGTGAAGAACCTGGACAAGAGCCAGTCAAGAACATGAGATTGCTTGAACAACTATTGTTGTTATAGCTAGTTATATTTTGCTATTTGCGGCTGTTTGTGTTTGCATTATTAAGCGTGTGTAAGCTGCCACAACTCGCTGTGTCACAGAACTGTCGCCATATACGAGCTGACATTCCGATTTCCATGGAGAAACCCGATGATGAAGAAGACTTTACTGTTCAACTCAGCAGAGCAAAGGTGCTTGATATCTCTTCCCTTAGTGTCCTCACATTTTACGCTTTTCTGCACCTGGCTGTTCTGTATCTTTGGAGCTCATCCAAGGACGTATTGAGCCTAGAGTGCTTAACTTCTGAGTATGGATGGGTCTACCTTAGTCAGTTCTCACGTCAGTACATATAAAGCACAAGATCATGTACTCACGGATGTCCAGGGAGTCAAAGCTATAAGCAGCAGCTTCACAATAAATGACAGAATGTGAATGACAATTGTAGAAAAATCCTCATCCTGATTTGATTGCAATCGGTAGGTAACTAGATGATCTCACTCTTGGAACACGAAGGTTCCAATAGTTGAAACAAACGAACTTATTGCTCAAGATTAAACCTCGACACAACTTCGCACAAAATTGAAGTACCACATGAGACATTGAAGTACTAGTACTACTATGGTTTTTTGTGCTCGGACGTGTGCACCAAATGTCTAAACGTGAATGAAGTAACAGATTCTTCATGAGTTCATGTTCTGGACCATCCGCAATTAAATGTCCATAGTGTAATATCCAACTGAGCTACAATTGTGAACCAGCTCCGATACTGTGATCTAAAGCAACATTGGAGCTGTGTGCATATTCATTTTTTCAGAACACTAAAAAATGGAAATCTTTTGTTTCGCACTAGCTAGACGGCGCGCTTGCAATGTTCAAGTCCCAAAGGACTCAGTTTTGCAGAGTTTTTGTATGACATTCTTAGCGTATGAATCTAAAAAGAAGATGAAGATCACTCCATGATAATTTGAGCTGGCCGGCTGATTTCTTACCGCTGGCGCGAACTGCAGCTCTCGGATTTGCAAGGACGGGTAGGTCCAATTCGTTGATCGGCTTGTTGCATGCATGTTATCGTTGGAACAGGAGCGCGCGCCATTTGATCTACTGGGGCCCTGCTTTCCCATGCGGAGTAACAGTTTCCAGACATGTATTGATCAAGCTGAGAACTTCATGCAGATTGTGAAGCAGCTCATGACAGTTGAAAATCAGTAGCTCCAGAGATGTGGCTCCCAGTTACCGCTCTCTTGGTCGCAGTCCTCTGAGGAAGATGCGTCTGCTGCCTCTGCTAATGTGTGTGGCTCAGGTGGCAGGCACAAGCCATGATCATACAGGCAGGCAAGCACACTTGGCATGTTAAAGATCATCTCTTCGTCGGCATAACCGTTTTGCTGCTGCTGCTGGGCTCCTTCGGCCTGATCGGCGTCCTGTATAGCGGACGAGGAGCTTGGTGGCGGTGCAATTCTAGAGTCGCTAGTACCTTGAAACCCAGAACAGTGCTCCACACTGTGGAAAGCTGCTGGCATTGGTCGTTTCTCCTGCTTCCGAGTTGCCAATGTCGCTAGAAATTCAGAATTGCTAGATGTGTCTTCATCGTGGAGTGTATTTCTTGAGCTTGTGGAAGAACTTCTGCTGATTATGTCGCCAACTGGCGGTCGTTGAACTGTACTTTTTGTCACGATAACGTCGGAAGTCGAGTTGCTTGCATTGAAGTAGGCTATTTGATCCATCGCCGTGACGCAACCCGTGGAGCCTGGTGAAGGCATTGAGCTTCCTGGGATCGATGTGCACGTAGTCGTACCGAAGCTGGATTGTTCGAAGCTGCAACTCGAAGCCCTCACTGATGGTGGTGAAGGACTCGAACTGGCTACTGTTGTCCTCCTCGGTGACTTTCCAGGTCGTCGAGCCAGCCTCCTTGCAGCTTCTGTGGCAGCAGCCTGAATGGACTTGTCAGAGAGGTCCAAGGGACGGGGGAGGGAAGCCGAGTATTCCGGGAAATTCAGAAGCGCACTGGGTCCTCGCAGCGCTAGGGCCGCAGCGTCGTAAGCGCGAGCAGCCATTTCGGCGGTGGCAAACGAGCCCAACCAAATGCGAGCTTTCTTCTTCGGTCTTCGAATCTCAGTAACCCAAACGCCCCAAGGTCTTCTCCTTACGCCCCGGTACACAGGGTGGCGACTGTCGCCCTCACTACTCGTGTCCATCTGCTCAACTTTCTTGCGAGATTCCATTTCTTTCAAGGCACCTGCCAGAGATGACAAATTCTCTGGCGCCTCACCTTGATCACTCATAGTCGCCTGGTTTGTTCACTTTCGACATTCCCCCCTTGCCATTTTTCTGCCTCTGTTTGATCTAGCATCTTGCAATAATTCGAGGTTGTCAACATTCTGCAAGAAGCTGGTGCAGTCTACCGCGGTCTGAACGAGTTACACGCTCATGAGAGAACCTCCAATTCTAGAGGAGCTTTTGCTGCTGTATTGATGATGAGAGGTTTAACTCGAGCGACACAGAATGGTGGGAGGACTAAGTTTAGCTCTCAAAGCGCTGGTCTCGGATGCCAAGTAGGGGTCTCCACCATGTTGGTTGTAAAGCGCAAGCTGGGGCTGTACCATTGATCTCAAAATGTCTTCATCGCATCCACTTCGTTCTGCTCCAGCTTCTTTTCTAGGCCAGGAGCCGCTGGAGTCCTGCAGGCAGCACCGTAAATGATGTGAACTTTCTCCTCGTCGATCTTCACCCTCGACAGACGAAAAGACCTTGGCATTGCGCAGCTCTAGTTACAATGGAAGTTGTCGTGACTCAGCTTCATCACAATTCCGTCACCAAGCTTACCCATGCATATGTATAAAGGTGGATTACATTAGCTCCACGCTCCTTTCATCAGCTTGACGAGCACTTGATGTCTCTGGCAGAACTACTACTTGGATACCAACAATACTTACTCTGGTTTCTACAGTCTCTTTTCTCGCATAGTATTTACTTCATTTTCTCGCAATTCTAAAGGTTGCTCTTCAATGCATATTAATATCGACTGCATGCTTTTAATTGATTGCCTTATTTCCAAAACAATGTCACGTTTTCTCGACTGCCATTATCGAGGAGAATAATGCAGTTTTCTAATGTAGTAGTATGTACTGAATTGGCGTTGATGCTGATATTGTGTTTCCAGAATATAAATAGAAGTGCAGAAGCTCAAGCACCTGTGCGGTTGGGGTGGAGGGGTTGCCACCTTGCCTTTATATCGATCTTCTGGCACCTGAAACCCGAAACATCCAAAACTCGAATCTTTCAGAGAGCAATTCGGCAGAGATGATACAAGTTTGACTGAGCGCATCTGCTGACTGACTGACTGACTGACTGGGACCAAACGTGTTTGCCTACTCATCTCCTGCTTGACGAGATCAGTCACTGAAGATATTGGACTTGTGCAAAAGTCTTGTGAGATCGAAGTAAATCTGCTGTAATGTATCTCTGATCGATGATCTCAACTTGATGGAAGTCCTGATCCTTGAAAGTGGCAGATGACTAGTTCCTTGGAAGATCTTGGAATGCAGAGCAACATGGGTATAGAAGATGAAGAACATGACAATATTGTGAATGCTACCTGCAGCTGACCAGAGTAAACATTGTTGACAGTTTGCTCTGGTCTCCAATCCCACTCAGTCAAACGACATCTATAGACGGACATCGGCCAAACCTTCCGCTCTTTGTTAGAAACTGAATTCATAGAACTCTCTCGAGCGTGTGTCTTCTAACACAAGGCTTCATAGCTAGCTGTCCGGGTACAGCTTCTCTTCTAAACTGAGTGCAGAATCATTTCCAACAAGTAGATACTAGTTTGCACATTCTGAGATCAATACTACTTCCTGCAGACTGCATATATTATATGACACAACTTGAGGTCGGCCTCACATTCTGCAACGACTCAAGACAACCCAAAGGTCGTGACTCAAGAGAACATCGCTTGGCCCCGTCTTCCAACGAATCGGTCTGCGGCTGCGCTTCTTTGAGCAGCTGATCTACCCGACTTTAGTTTTTCGTTCCGTTCTAAAAGCTGCTGTCTACAGCTTCCTCCTTATACCACTATCTTCATCCAGAACCCCAAAAAAAATAAAAATCGCGCGTTGAGACGCGGACAGCAGCTAGCTCACGGGTCAACCGGAACCCACATTTAATACTGATTCTGTCATGTCCCAAGGAACTTAGGACCGCGATACTTACATCCATGAACTTAATACGCACTTTGGTTGACTAAGAGTAGAGACTAGATCTAGTACTGCGATAACCAAACTCAACCCCAACCAGAGATGGGTTTCCCCGAAACCATAAGCTGCAGGCAACAGGAGATCTACTATCGTCAAGTTGTCCATCAATCGTATACCACCTGTATTTTGATGATTTCAAGGACTTTGTTCCATGGGACAGATTCATCCATCAATGAATCTACTACAGATCAAGGATGCCTGGAAAATATAAACCCTGGTGAGTAGTGATGAGGGGGGAAGTGAGAGGCGGAGGCAGAGGCCTACCTAGCTAGCTGCAAGTTGCGGCAACTCATCAGCTGGTAGTCATGAGTGTGCTGAGCAACAAGCTATAATACCCTTGTTTTCCCCCCTTCCCTTCCGTGGCAGCAGCTACACACGAGTCACACACAGGCCATCATGCTTTCGCCAGTGACATCAACTGTTCTTTTTCTTTTAACATATTTCTTACTATGTAACAGCAGCTAGCCAGGTTCGATCCATGCGACAAACCGCAGTTGCGCCTGCAGCTAGTTCTTGCGCGAGCTCGCGCGGCTCTCGCGGGCTCCCGTGTTGAGAAGATCAGTAGTAAGTCGAGAAGTAGATCTGTAAGTAGATCTTTGCTTTGTTGTTGCTAACTTAGTGGACTTGTGCCAGGCGCAGCTAGCTAAGTCGATGCTGCTTCTGTGCAGTTATCTGGCTTTTCTCTCTCCCTCTTTCTCTCCAACTCCGTCCAACCCATGGAGAAACGAGAGCTCCAAAAAGGGTTTGACTGAGCCACTATATTACCGCATATCTCAACCATGTAACCATTGGGTAAATCTGAGCATGTTGTCAGGGCTGAGGTTGTTGGGAACTTTGCTGGCAGTTGCACTGGCCAAGTGGGTGGGAACTTAAGGGGGGTGGCGGGGACGGGGGGGAGCCAGTCCAGGCTTTATTTAAAATTCTTTTGGGTTTTCTAACATCTGGGAAATTGGGAACGTTGGCAGTGTTTTTTTTTTCCCTACAAATTTTGTTTGTCGCTTTTTCAAACAAAAGATTGGGAATTTTTTTTGAAACTGTTGTTTCTCTAGTGATTCAACTAATTTTGCTAATTTTTTGGAAATTTTCATCAAATTTTCAGTAGCACCAACGGATTGGCAATATGTGTACGTATTTCTGCCATTCCTTTTCTAAGCTTTATTGTTCTTATGCACATTTTCACACTAGTTAGCGACAAAGAATGGGGGCTACTCCAAATGGAGCATTCTTGTAGGCTAAATGCTTAAAGTTTTGCCCATCGCTAATGCATTAATGACTGAGCCCACGAACCCCTGAACGAGGTGGCTGCCTACATAGTGTTATTTAGAAACCAAATTCTTGGGGAACACCTAATCAAGGAATCTTCATACTTGATGAAAAACCAACTTCTTAGACTGTCCCCAAGAGTCATGATATATGAGTATATTTTTTTCAATCTTAGTTGTTACATGGAAGCCATTTCTTATGACGTGGAAGGAAGAAAGAAGAGGCACACAAGTTCTCTTCTCTGACCTAAATTGCTCTTCTTCATAGCTACCTTCTTTCATCTTTCTTTCTTGCCCATTTTCATCAAAACAACTTGTCACCAAGCTGCTCCATGGGTTGTTAATGATGGCAATAACATGGAAGATTATATTGCTTCTACCAAATGGTTTGTCATTGTAGAAAATCAGAAGGGTCGTTTTACAATTTGAATTAACAAGCATTGTGGAGGAAGTTTTAGTGGGATGAGTAAAAAGTGATAGAGTTAGTGTAATGTGGCTGTGGTTAGAAATTGACATAGAAAGGAGAACCAAATTGAATGCAAATGAACCCTAACAAAATTGACATTACTTTAATCTTTTGTGCATTTAAAAGCTGAAAAAAAGGAGAATGCATAATTGGTCTTACATTGCATATTAGCATTCAAGCTTGTGATGAAAGCAAGACTTAAACAAGCTTAAGACATCACCTACTATGGTTGTGGTCAACCATGGGGGGATAGTTTGTTGCAACTAGATGACATGAGTAGCCTTGTGTTTAAATAGTGTTTTGGTCATTCATTGTGTGTCTAACATTCAAAAAACTTCATAACAAAACATTCCAGGGTTCATTCTTCTTTTTTGTGTTATCCAATTTGCTAAATTGTTGGGGTTTGGTTAGATGGCATATTGACACTATATTAAGAAATATGCATGTCTAGTGGAAACTAATGTTAATAACATTTTATGGGCTGATTGGACTGCATAGATAATTGGTCTGATGGCAAAGTGGACCTATGCAAAGGGAATTGGAATCCAACATTTTGTATTATTTCCATTCATGACTATCAAAAGCATCAAAAGGTGCTCCTCTTGGATATTAAATGTTGCAGCAAAAGGAACCTAATTGATAGAAACGTGAACTTCACTACTATTTGTATCACAGTTTCATTTAAACAAGCTTCAAATGTAAGTTGCCCCATTGCAGTGAGTCATGTCATCACATGATAGATTGCCTGAAGAAGATGAAGGAAATAAGGACTTTGTGCATCCAATGTTTTATTGTGAGCTTTTAAGGTTGAAGTCCACAATTGTTGAACTTGAGAAAAAGCTCAAAGGAAATATAAATGCTAAAAAATGAAAAAGAAAAAAGTATTTGAAGAGGACATTTCCTTGAAGGTCATGTGTGTTGCACTAGGTTAAGTTTGTTCCTTTGAGTGGAAGGACTAAGATTCCAAGTTCAAGTTTTTTCCTTTGATGAAAATTGCTTTACCACTGATCCATTTTTGTCAATAGTCATGTATGCCACCTTGTGTGACGTCTCTTCTAACTTTTGGAAAGTTGGATAATGGATGCAATTGTCAGGAAGTGAGACACTGGATGAAATCAGGAATGGAAATTGATCTTATTTCAATTTTGCAGGAATTGTAGTGTGATAGTGGATAAACACCAGGAAGACTAAATTTAGCCCAAAGTACTGAGGGATGATCTTGATGATCATGTGAGAGCATGGTTGAGCCTAAAGGAGACTGAAAATGACCCAATTCTCTTGAAAAGAGTTGGACAATTGTGAATTTGAGAAAGTAGGATAATGAAATGGAGGAATATTTAAATTGACCTATTGCCCTGGTGGAAGTTAGGCATTACATGAGTCCAAGCTATTGAATATTGGAAAATGGTGGAAAATGGAGGAAAATGGAAATTTGGGAAAAAGGAAACCCCAATTTCGCCAACTGTCCTGGATTCAACTATTGTCCGATTTTCCAACAATTCAACTTTCTTGATTTCATCCATAATCCAACTTTCTGAAATACCTTTTTGCCATCCATCATCAAACTTTCCAAATTTTGTAAGCATTTTAGTATCTTACCCAAGTTGGCATCAAGCGAGTTGATTGCTAGAGTGGACAAATGCAAGGCAAGGTTGTCTTCATGTAATTTGAACCTTACTCCTTCCACTCAAACGATCAGCCCTACACTAGTGTACCACTTGTACTTTATTGAAAAGCATCCAATACTAAGAATAATTATAAACTTTATTACAAATATGCATACATTCAAGAGATTTTTGAAAACCTTTTCCCATTGAGCACTTGTCCTTTAATAGCACTGAGTCTAGCACCCAATGAACTCACTCCAACTGAGTTGTGCTTGCTGGATTGGGCCCATTGGCTTTACATTTCTTGGCTTTCGGCCATTAAAATCCATTTTAATATCAACTCAAGTTGGCCCAAGAAGTTGCCATCATCGATAGGTTAAATTGGTCCACAGATTTTTGGGGCTTGGGTCCTAGAGTAAAACAGGCCCTAGTGCCCATTTGCCATCCAACCGGTCCACACAAACATATGAATCCTGCAACAAATTTGGTCCAGAAAGACCTCTTTTTATTGAAAATGTTGATTCCATTAGGGGTCCACATGGTTTTGGTAGTGCACTCCTGAAGTGCAATGAAATCTCAAAGAACTCACTTTTCCTTGAAACTGAGTGACATGCTAAAGAAAATGACCTTTTTGGCTTAAGAAGGGAGCAACAGCAAATTTTGAGCACCAACACACACAGAAAGAGAGGAAAAAAACTGTTCAGAAAAATGTAGAAAAAGAGGTCCATTCTTATTCATGAAAGCTGAGAGGCCATAGAGTTGTTCATGGAGTGACCCTAGTTAGTGTTGAGCATTGTTCTAGGGCAGGTGGTTGTCACAAAACCCCCTTGTGATTTTATCTGGGCTTTCAGACCAAGGGCATATGAAAAGCTATTCGGGTCAGCATCCTTTGGCACCACAGTGGGTCATTTGGCTCATCGTCACATCACTTTTCATGCTTCTCAAGGGGGTTAGGCTTTCCCTCAATGGTCCAACATGCTGCCCTTGCCTTTTTAGAATGTTGGGCTTTGATGGTTTCTACATTAGTCTCTCATTTTCAACAAGATGTTAATCCTACTTTTCTTGATGTGATGGCACATATAAAGATTGGTACATATCCTTTATAGGTCACACTACGAAATACATGTGCAATGTTACTTGAGGTCATTTGATCACATGTCCTGTCTTTCAACAACAGTAGTGTAATCATATCCTCAAATGTAATCTTCTTTGATGGACCAACTATATGAGCAGAAATTTACTCCACTTCTAGCATATGTTCCTTCAAATGTTGTGTGAATAAGTCTTCACTCTTGTGCAAGTCCAGTAACAAGGGCTTGGTTATTAATTCATCCTAGCACCTTTTCATTCAGTTTATCCTTCGCCTATTTTTTTACAACATTCCATATTCATCTCAGTATATCACATCCTACAATTCTACATCTTTCATGATGCCAGTGTGGTCATAACATCAATGATTTGGGTATCCATTTGCTACGTTGCTCGTGCAAAAATGAGTGCATTGTAGCCCATGATACGTTTTGAGATACCATTGTAGCTATCACATCGGAGAGTGGAGCTCACATACAAAAATTGGTTTCTCACCTTTTTCCTCACCACACACAAAGACAAGCGGATATTGTCATCACCAAAGACAACTTTCAAACCTTGGCAAACGTTGTCATTACTAATTTGATTTATATGGATTTGGTGCAGCATGTTTTGACAACGATAATGCATGCAATGACATTTGCCACTCAAACAAAACATGATCCTACACAAAATGAATGCCAAGAGATGATTTCATTCCCTTTTCCACAGAGACCTATAGTGGTCTCCATCCTCATTTTGATTCCTTTCTAATTTTTTATGTACATGTTTATATAGTTCACCATCAATAGACTCCTTTGGTACCTTGAATGCTTATATTTCATTATTGGCATTGAATGTCAATAACCCTACAATGTGCGCAAGCCATTATGATTCTTCAACAGGTTGTCATGCTTAGTCACAATTTTTCATCTCTTTCACACATACTAGCTAGTGCACCTCCATCACTAGCAGATTTATGGCATAAGATGCCCTCTTAACATTATGTCTTCCACTTTGTTATTATTGTTTTGATGGCCTTGATTTTTTTTTTGTGTGTTTACTTTTGCATCAACATGCCTTGTACTTTTTGTGGATGGATTTCAAAAAACCAATTTGTTTTGTAGCTTTGGAAGTTATTATGTTTTTGTGTTTTAGAATAGTCTTATCATATTAGCATATTAGTGATCAAATTATTCATATTGTAGCTTGCCATGATGATGACAGTTTTCATCATCTTAGAATCACATGTTCACAACAATTTGCCTCAATATCTATTGAAAGGATTGTTTAATGAGAAAGCTGATCCTAGGTTAAGCGTAGCATTTAAGATACTAACTCAGTTTGCATTTAGGGGTGCACTAGTTTGAAAGAAAATTTGGCAAGTTTTTAGTTTTTACCCATGTGTCCTACCATTATTTTATGATTTGCAATAAGAAAACACATGATTAACAGATTTTGAAAAGTAAAATACATAACACTAGCTGCTAGCATCCATACGAGGGGTGTTTTCAAATTGGAAGAAAAAGAAATCAACTTTTTAAATATGAACCCCATTTTGAAAGACCACTTGAAACAATTACTCACCAAGCAGTTATCTTGGGGATTAGAACCTGGAACTTTGTTACCTTTTGTAAGTGGTTACTTCATTATGGTGTACACATATTGGGCATATAAAACCTACTCTTGAACCACATGAAACCTCAAATTAAACGCTGAGCAGCAATATTGTTGAGATGAACAGAGTTACCCAAAGATGACAAGACCATACCATTACATGACAAGCCTTTGCATGCAAAAGTACCAAACAACCCCCAAATAATGAAGTCTGGAAATCGGGTATTAAATTAGATTAAATGTGGAATTTAAAATACCGGTAGGAATAGACATCAGGTTAACATCAAACTTCAGTAGGAGTTGAAGAAGTCTCAAGTTTAATCTTCTTGGGTAGGTGGACATTTTAAAGTGTCTGAGGTGGGTGAGGTTAGTGAGTAGTGATTGGTAGATGGCAAATTGATCTATTCCCTATGACGTCGCCAATAGCACATCTATTTTATTTCATGAACCAAAAATCTACTTGCCAAGGATTCCGCATATGGTACAAAGTACATACCATGCCAGCTGCAAGCAATGCCATGTGCTCATCACAATTACAAGAATTATATATTCCCCTAAGAGACAATCTAGCTGAGGAACATGTGCACCACCACTCCATTAAATCTTTTCTCTTTGAGAGACAGGAAAGGTGACAGTGCACGTTGCAGACCTATTTAAACAACAGAATAAGTGCCACATTTTTTCAGCCTCAGCTAAAATTAACGTCATCTTTTCTAAAATATTATCACAGACTAGACATTTGGTTCATTTTAACCTTAAAATACTAAAAGTATTTTTCCTGTCCCAGAAAGAAATAAAACACTCAAAAGTTTGTAGCCAAGATATTGTGCACAAATGGTGATAAACTATAAATCTTACTGTACACATACATATATGGCTTTTCCCATATCCTCTGTGAGGACTTGAAAAAAAATCCAAAACATCCACTAACTGGGTAAAGACATTTAGTCCCAGTCCCCCGTCACCCCCCCCTGAAAGGATTTGGCTAGGTTGGGTTGATGACCTTGGGTGAACTGGCAACTACATTGGCACCATGGTAAACCAGTGTTGTCTGGTTCTTCCTTTTTGAGAGAACCTCCTGTCCAATTCTGACATTTTAAAATTTATGTGACAGTTCTCTGGGTACAGGTTCGGGCCAGGTTCTACCAAAATTTGAAACCTTTGGTTCTGGTTCTATCATAAATTTTCAAATTCAAGGACCTCTGGACCCAATTTTTGAACTGGGTTGAGTTCTATGTACACATTCCCCAACGCTAAAGATTATGTGAGTACAAAGTTTAAATATATCTAAATATAGAGTTGAACAACTGATTAAAATTAATAATTATAAGGTTCAGTCTGCTTATTAACTTTTGAAAAAAATCAACTTTTTTACATATATATCCTTACTCTATTTTGAAAATTATTTTCACAGTTCTGGTTCCAGTTCCAGATCTAGCAAAACATTTTTCCACAGTCCGGTTCTTGTGCCAGTTCCAACAAGTTGATGTCAAGTTGGGTTTAGGTTACAAGAACCTGACCCTGAATTACCGGCTTTTACCCTTCAAACTGGATACCCTCACAACACTGGTAAAAACCTCAAAGTTTTTGGGTTGCTTCTACATATTATAAAAATCCCATCCTTGGATTATCAGGGTTTCTTGAAGCCAAATTTAACAGTTCTGGGGTTAAACACATCCCCCAAAAGGACCCTTGCTCAAGAAGGTCAACCTACCAGTATAGGTGGGGAATCAGCCAATGGTCCTGATTATGCAAGTACTGCCTGCTTTTTTTTCCGTGGCCTGCCCATTTGCCGATCCAAGATGTGTCTGGTAGTAACCTGACACATTTTGGACCTGCCCAGACACCTGTTGGCTCCTGTTGTGAACATTTGAGGCCTGTAATAGTCACCTAGTGTTGGTTACAAGCCCAAAACGTGCATAAAACGAAGCAAAAATGTATTTGGGCCCTCAAAAAATATGGATGTGCTAAGGGCAGACAATTAAAAAAAGAAGCGGCAGTACTTTTTGTATTGCCTGCATTAAGCACCCTTGGCTGATTTACGGTCTACCATGTAGGTGCTGGTTCGAGGTACAGAGAATAAAAATTCTGGCTGGCAGAAACCACATGCCTTGGTAGTGTGCGGGCAAATAAAAACTAGAAATGGGTCCTTCTAAAACATTCCCAATTCAATAGCAAATCTACCCTTATAATGGAAATCCACAAATATGCCCTCATAAAGTCCCTGCATTAAAGCTCACCATGTTCACTTTTCAGAGACAAAATATGTTGGAGATTCAGACCTGAAGGTTACCCGGTGAGCTGATCCAGAGGTCTGATGAGTTCTGTTCTGTTGGTCTAGTGGAGGTGCAATGGTCGGATTTTAGAGCATTGAATGCAGAATTTCAAGCCCGGGAATTATGTTTGTGGTGAATGACGATATGATCACCCAAGTTATGTTCATGATGAATGACAATACGATCACCTAAGTTATTTTCGTGGTGAATTGACGACACCCTATCTGATCACCCACTGTTGGAACCTTGGATGTCTCCAACAGTCCGTTTGGTGGACGATCACATATTTATTGCCCTTGGCTTCATGCCCTACCGACCATGACGTCCTCATTCCCAGATTATAATACCCACTCCAGTTCATAACTAATGGTTAAATACAATGCAATGTTGGCCTGCAATGCTTCCGAGGTGTCAATCTAGCAGCCATTTGTCACGACAGAAGAAGTGGACACTGGAATTAATCTTTTGTTAGATTTGAAATTAAAATCAGAATCGTGAAAAAAACATTCTTGAACATAAGATTAGGTTCTTTTAAGGAAGTAAGTTCATTTTTCTCTTAAAAATTGACCAATAGGTTGAACATTATAATTAAATTTTAATTATAATTAGTTGTAAAATTGTGTGCCTATACAATCTATAGCATTTAGGAATGTGTAATGCCTACATGGAACCAAACTTAGTTTTTGAACCAAGCTTGAAAGTTTTTTATTTTCAAAAAATGTGTCAAAGCCAAAACCAAGGGGTTTAGAAATTGGAAGGATTGGGATCAAACTCGCACTTGAAGAACCTCCAAATCAATTTAAAATGTCAAAATTAGGATTGGAAGTTTTTTTGAAATGAAGCACTGCATTAGAACATTAGTTCAAACTTATAAAAATGCATAAGATGTAGAAGATTTTTTAAAAGGTCAATAAAAAAAAAAAAACCCATTCACACTAATGAGAACTAAAACAAGTGTAACCAATGTTTGGTTTTGCATGCTTTTGGGTCAAAAACTATATTTATGTTGCAAATCTTTAATAGGTTTACATGGAAACGTTTCTAATATATTTTGGGAACATGTGGAATAATTTGGATTGAATATAATGAATATAGAGCATTCAAAACCATACATAAAGCAATATAACCAATGTTTTCAAAAAAAATCATTTTTTAAAAAACTTGAAATACCTTCAATTTGAAAAAATCATCTACAATTATTATTCACAACTTTACATAATAATATAATATGTCATATGTGACCCAAAAACTGAATATTTTTTCCATTTAAAAAATTGTGGATTTCTAATCCATCATCTTTTGTAACCAATTGTAGTCTACCAAATCATCCTCGCAAGTAAACCATTGTTTTATAATGTCACCCAAACATGCGACCTTGGTTCTTTATCATGCTTGAACTCAAAAATGATTATTTATGATTGGTCAGTCCAAGATATTGGCCCATGTGGTGCTTTTTTTTAAAAGGAAACAAATGGACAAAATTTGCTACAAAAAATGGAAAAACAAACAACATGGGTCAATGGGAGTAGGGTGCAAACATGCAAACACAATCCACACCCACACCATTTTGTAATGCGATTATTAAGGAAACATTGGAAGCCTTTCTTCATTGTCCATATTTTTGTTATAACTACTTCCTTACAAATTAATCAAATTTTAACAAATTTTATTAAATAAATTACAAGTACAAATCAAAATATGTTCAAGTTAATTTTTCAAATTTTCATAATTATTTCAAAAAAAAATTATAATTAAGATTTTCAATTTTCTACTCCATTCATGGCGATTTACAATTAAAATTTTGGAATTATGGTTATATTTTTCTAAACAATGGTACTGAAACACCAAGATTGATGATAAATAATAAGATTGAAAGCATTAAAAAAAGTTTTCAAAATTTTCAAAAATCTTTTGTTAGTTAATGTTGCAAAAGGACTATTAGGACAATTTATAATGTTAAAAGAATCCTTTTGGACATGCAAAAGTTTTTGGAAACACTTCAAACTTTACAATAAATTTTATCAATAGATAGTTAATACATGAAAAGATTTCTATTTCACAATAAATTTTCACATGATTTGTTTCCATTTACATAATTTTAAAAATTGCTTGCAATGGCAATGGGTCATGTTTTTGTCATTGCACTTAATAACCCACCCCCAAACAATAGGCAAAGACCCAAAAATTAATCAACCACACTAATATTTCCATGTAACTTTATGATCATCAAGTTAAAACATATGAAGTGAATGCAAGCTATTATGGCTCATTTTTCATGTTGCAATGGTAATTTATGTCATATGAATGTAAATGCAATGGTTAATTTATACTTTACATGACATAATTTTTTATTAGGGACTAAGTTTTACATTATAAACTTGAGTATGCATAATATGTATGTATTTGTTATGCATAACTTGCAAAAATAAAAAATACATGAACTTCCAAACTAAAACATATGGATTGTCCCCCCTAACAAGTTTCATATATGGACTTCAAAATGATCCACTAATTGATATTACGCTTTTTTGAGACTCCATCTTACTTAGAAAATACATTCTTAAAATCAAGTTTAAGGATTTTGTAACATGTCAATTGTAGATTAATCTTAATGGATTTTTAATTTTTTTGTTAATGTTTAAAATAAGGGTCTTTTCAAAAGTCCATATCACTATGGAAAACTATTCATTTTATGTTGGGTTTGTGCACACTTGTATAAAATAATTATCTTTAAAAGGGCATAAATATATTTGAAAAAAATTACTTAGAATTGATGGATTGTTGATGTTTTATTACTTAGTTCTTTTAGGGCTTTGAAAAAATGTAAATCTAAATGTGGACTTGGGTGATGTTTTTATATGCCACTTTGTGAACCACTATAGCTTACACGTACCCTATGGTAAAATGGGGGCACCAAAATTTATCAAAGCCCTCCAAGTATTCCTTTTCAACATAAAAACACTTTATCAACCAATTGGATTGTTTTTTCCCATTCTAATTTACCATAAAACACTAAACTACAATTATCATATGATTAATTTTTGGTCAAAAGATTCTTGAAATTACAAATTCTTATCATTTCATTCAATCCAGAAGCACCATGTAACACAACCCCTTTGAAAAATGTCCAAATAGGCATTGAATGGCCCATATAAGTTCAAGGGAATATTTTATTTAAAAAACAGTGCATTACAATGTATGTCTAACATTTTCATTTTACCACCTACTTGCAATGTGTGCTTAAGTCTTAAAATGATGGTTGCAACCTAGAACCACACTTGTTTCACCCTAGGGCAATCATAAAATTTGTGCATCTAGGTTTCAAAAGTTTCCAAATTACACACGGGGTAGATTTACTTTTGCATCCTTGCAAATTTGTGTTATTCAAACATTAATTGCAATGGCCTTGTGCTACAATGCCCACAAGAATCCAACATCTTTCTTCACTTGATTTCTTTTGCATACAAACTTCATTCCATTTATTATTGTAATTTGGGGACAATAGAGTAGGCCACATTTTTTTTAATTCTATTTTTTGTCCAATTGGGGAGGAATTCCTTTGTGGTATACATCACCAATCCTAGTTTTATGCTCAAGTTATTGGTGTAAAACACAATCCACTTTTCAACAATAGTTTGTTGTGTGGTGGAGTGAAGTTCAAATTTCCACTTAGGAAACAACTTCTTGATAATCCTTTCCCATACACCACATTCCTCTTCCTTCAATTAATATGAGTCTCTTATCTCAATCTAGTTTCACATTCCTACATGTTTGGGAGTTCTAGATGTCACCTATAGTATGAGAGCCCATTTTGATGGAATTTTTCTCTTGACATGGATACCAAAACCTCACTTTACTAATGGCATCTATTAACATATGATGATTAGGATGGATTGATTTATTCATAATCTTCCAAGATTTGGAGATTCGACCTAAACTTTAGATCTTGAAATTGACTAGTGACCTTGGATGTAATTTTGTTAACATGTACTAAAACAATTATTGTAATAGTCCTTAGTTTTGTGTATTTAAAAATAGAATAAATAAATGGAATAACTCTTTTATATTTTTATTTTCAATATATTTTGATACATATCTTTAAATTTTTGAATTAATTTAATGAATAAAAATTACCCAATAACACTTTTAAAGAAATTGTAACTAATGATTTTAAGCAATAAAATCACTTAAAGCACTATTTGAAAATATTTGAAAATGACATATTTTGGCAAAATTTGAATGTAAACCTTGACATAGTAATTTTTTATAATTTTAAATAATTTCAAAAATATTTTTGATAGAAAAAAATCAAAATCAAAGGCCTTAGGGGGCAAATGTGGCTCATTCTTTTGTGGTCGGACCCCCTTGTATTAGGTTTCAATGAATATCAAGCATCCATTTTTTTGTTTGAAGGGACAAGACTTGCACATACAATGTTTAAGGAATATTATGTGGTTGAATTTTTTTAGTTTGAAAGCCATAAACACCCATTTGTTCATTAACATTAAGTGCAACAAAAAGTGAAAAAAAAATGCATTGTTTGAATGGATTTTCAACATGACATCTTAAATTTTTATGTGTTAAATTTATCATTCACCAAAAAATTCCACTAATAACCTTAGCTTGAAATATATTTGCAATTTTTCATATTCAATGACAAAGTATTATTTCATAACAACTTGAAAATGAACTAGGCTAAAGGTCTTGCTACAATTCTTCTATCGATGGGTCTCTCTTCATGGAAGGTGAGGGCTAGGGGGGACTCATTTCTTACAATAAACCCTTCTTATATGGGTGCTTATGGTCATGATTGTGTTTGCCAACAACTATGGATCCTTCATTATCTACTCAATTCTTCAACCTAAAAACATATTTTTTGAACCATATCCCAAGCATGATAAAGCTTCCTTGAATAGTTGCAATGTTGATCAGGTTGGTGGTTGTCTATCTTTGACCATCTACAATCATGTACCAAATGTTCCAAACTATTCATAGTCGAGCAAAACTTATGATGAATCAAGGACTATTCATAATTAGTTGTTGTTCACCTAGCCCATGCCACAACATCCCCCACATTTTAAATGTGCATCTTTGTGATCAATTCTTTTTCCAGGTCTAAATCAATGATGTAAAATCAAAGATCCCACTTTGTTTTGTTTTTTTTGTCTTGAATCCTTCACCATGCCAATTTGGCCTACAATTTCTACCTAAATAAACATGTACTCCATAGGCAACATATTTAAAGTGATCCACACAAGTATTTTCAATCTCTCAAACACATGGGTTGAAAGCTAGAATCTACATATGGAAGAATGTTGTAGACCATAGTAAGACTTCAAAGGAATTATCATGGGAATATGTTTTGTACCTATTACATTAGGTGAAGATAGGTAATAGAATCATTTCCTTCCATCCATTTAAAAATTCACACAACCACCCTTACGGATTTATTGGTTGAAGAACATAAGATCCAATTTGCAAAATGAAGTTCTAAAAGTTTGTTATTTAAAAAACTAGCAATGATTATGTGTTTTATGTGATATGTGATTTCATTTTTTACCATTGTCATGTTTGTTATAATGTGGTAGCTACAAGGGGAAGTCATTTCCATTTTATCCCAAATGGCATGCAAAAAATATAATTTGTAATCCATTTAAATGTAAACAAAGAGCCTATATGATTCATTATGAAAATATATTTAAAAGATACTCAATATATTTTTAAATATTCCTAAAATATCAATTATTTCATAACATACCAAAAAAAACCCTTAGGCCCAAATGAGATTTAACAAGCCAATGTGTTTACTTGAGATTAAATATTGTTGTCCTTTTGAAGTCTTTTTGCCAAAAAAACACCTTTTTCATAATAAAAAAAATTTTAATAAAATCTTTTGCAACTTGTTATTTATCATATTCACAATTGCCCCAATATGTTAATCATTTTTTAATATGCACAATTTTTTTTGTTTCATCTTAAAATGTGGTCACAATTTAAAATTGTTAAGGACACAAAGATCCACAAGAACAAAGGCTAAAGGAAAGGTGTAAGTTTAACTTTTGAACAAGGAATAAAGCAAAATTATGCAATTTAAAAACAAGAAGACAAGAATTAAGAATAAGAACATGAAATGTGTAAGACAAACATGAAAATGAATCTTTATTATGTTAACATATGCAAACGTGAACATAAAAAGACCATGACAAGGCTATGGTGCAAGATTGTGCCTAAGATTAATGTTGAACAAATTGAAAGAATGAAAGGTTCTACTTCTATTTATACCTTTTTGGGGACCTAGCTCAAGGAAACTTCCTTAGAAGCTTCAAGTAAAAGAACTTTTTAAGAACCTTCTTAACTGAAATTTAATTAGGAGTTAACTAAGAATCAATTGATAGTTAATTAGACTTAACTAGGATTTAACTAAAAATCAACTAGAATTTAATTAAGAGTTAACTAGGACTTAATTGGGAGTTAATTAAAAGTTAACTTTGAATTAACTAGAAGTTAATTCGGACTTAACTCGAAGTTGACTAGGAGTTAATTCGAACTTAAATAAAACTTAACTAAGATTTAATTAAAATGCACTAAAAGTCAACTTGAAATGAACTATGAGTTAAATGAAAGTGAATTAAAACTTAATTAAAAGTTAAGTAAAAATGAATTAAAATTAAACTAAAATTTAAATGCATGGATGAACATTCAAATGAATGAACTCTATGGCATCCATGACGTCACCTCCCCTTTTAGTGACAAGTTCCATGAAGAATGAACTTGGGTTTGTTTGGATATCATCAATGAAACTCATGCACCTTCTCCATGGCATTTGATAAGTTTTTAATTGGTTCCCAAGTGCATTCATTCACATCATACCCATGCCAATGAACAAGATATTGGAGTTGACGATTAGAGTTCCTTGAATCTAAAATGTCCTCCACTTCATATTCTTGTTCATCATTGATTTCAATAGGTGGAGGGGGATCATGGATTCTTCCTGGGATGGTATAACATGGTAAGGTCCCAACAAGGAAACATGAAACACAAGATGGATTCTCATAGAACCTAGAAACTTGAGTTGGAAAGCCATGACATTGATTTGTTTCCCAATGAGGAATGGACCTAGCCTCTAATGATCCAACTTTTTTAATAGCCTTGTTGTCTTGATATGTTGTCGTCAAAGCCAAACCTGGTCCCTAACCTTGAAACTGGGTTATTCCTTCTGATGTTCATTAACATTCTCCTTGTATCACCTTTGTGTTTCTTCAAGGTTAAATACAAGTTGAGTTCAAACATTTGCTAACCACATGTTTGATCTTCAACCACTAGATTCATGACTTTGTCCACACCTTGAATGTCAAACTTAGGGTGCAAATTATGATTTGCAAAGAAAAATGTTTGTTAGGTTGATGAATGCATTGTGTTGTTGTAGGCAAACTCTACCATGGCAAAAGTTTTGACCAATTATCTTGATGATAATTGGTTGTGCACTTTAGAGATTACTCCAAGACTTGATTGACCCGTTTTATTTGCCCATCCATCTAGGGGTGGAAAGTTGATGACAACTTCACTTTCACACCTTTTTGAGTCGCTTCCAGAACTTGGATGCAAACTAAGGCCCATGATAAAAAATGATATCTTTAAGAAGACCATGATACCGAAAAACATGATTAAAAAATAACTTGGTTGTTCCTTTGTTAATAAGTATTTTGGTACATAGAATGAAATGAGCCATCTTCATCAAACGGTCCACCACTACCAAGATGGAGTCAAAAGAATTAGAAGGTGGAAGGTCTATGATGAAGTCCATGGAAATTAAAGAACACGAGGATGCAAGGATCAACAATGGTTGAAGGAGACCATGGGGGCAATGACAAAGATTATTTGTTCGAACACAAACCTTACAAGATCTAGCAAACTCCTTCACATACTTCCAAAGTTATGGCTACCAACAATGTTGAGACACTAATTCCATGGTCTTGTTGAATCCAAAATGGCCTACATCCAAAGTATTGTGCTTAACTTGGAAAACTTGAAGTTATGCAATACCATTAAGAACATACAAAAAATCATCATGATAAAATAGACCATTTTGAAATTTGAACTTAACATGATCATTAAACAAATCCTAGACTTGATTATGACTCTTTAATTGGCCTTGGATGCCAATAGCAAGAAGGTCTTTTTCAAATCTTCATGAATTTGACAAAGAAAGGATGTGTCATCAGGAATTACTAACAATGCTTGAAGTCAAAGATGTTTAGGCTTGATAATGACATCACATTGTTGTTTGTACATTGCATCTCCTTCCTTAGGCACAAAATACGAATGATGGGACAATGCATCAAATTTTCCTTGTTGGCACCCAAGGTGATATGTGATGACAAACTGGAATCGAGACAAGGACAATCCCTCCCAAGCTTGGTGTCATTTTAAAACACGAATTGTCATGAAATATTGTAAGTTTTTGTGGTCTAAATACACAATGATTTCATGTTGAACTCCTTTAAGCAAATGACACCATTCCTCAAAGGCATCCATGATGGCTAAAAGTTCTTTATCATGAATCTCGTAATTAATTTTCGTAGGAGAAAACTTGTGAAAATGGAAGTTAACAGGAAGAAGAAGATTTTCTTCACCAAGTTGCGAGAATATGGTGCCTACTACAAAGTTGGAAGCATCCATCTCCAAAACAAAAGGTTTAGAAGGGTTTGCATGAATCAAGAATGGAGTAGTTGTGAAAGAAACCTTAAAAGATTGAAAGGCATTTTCAGCTTCAACTCCCCAATAAAAAAGTTAATCCTTTCTCGTCAACTGAATAAGAAGGGCCACTATTGAAGAATATTGGGCAATGAAACATTGATAAAAGTTGGCAAATCCAAAAAAACATTGAACATCCTAAAGAAAAGCTAAAGTAGTTCAATCAACAATGGTCTAAACTTTACAAGGATCCATGCGAATGCCATTTCTAGAGATGACATAACTCAAGAATTCCACTTTAGATTGATGGAATTCACACTTCTTCAATTTGGCATGAAATTCAACCTCTCAAAACTTCTCCAAAACTAAACGTACATGGCGTTCATGGTCCTCCATGTTTTTTTAAGAAAATGAGGATGTCATTGATATAACAAACCACAAAATCATCCAAATACTCATGAAAAACATCATTCATTAGATGTTGAAAATAGTAGGTGTGTTAGTAAGGCCAAATGGCATCATGACATATTCAAAATGGCCAAAATGGGTTTTGAACGTCATTTTCCATTCATTGCATTTTTTAATGCACACCAAGTTATATGCTCCACATAGATCAATCTTAGTGTGCACCTTGGCATGACAAAACTAGTCCAACAATCTTGAGATCAAGGGAAAAGGGTACCAATTCTTGATGGTGAATCAATTCAATTCATGATAATCAACACACATTCACAAATAACCATCTTTGTTTTTTACAAAAAGGATAAGGGCACCAGTTGGGAACTTTGAATGTCGAATGAACCCTACTCTAGGCTCTCATCGAGGTATTCACGAAGTGCTACAAGTTCATCTTGTGACAAATTATAGATGGGTCCAAATGGAGGTTGTGCTCCTTCCACAATGGTGTAGTTGTATGGTTGATGCTCGAACAAGGTGTCAGCATTTTTCTTCACAAACACATCCTTAAATTCTTGGTACTAGGAAGGAATTTCATGTGGACATGGCTCAACATTTGGTGAAGGAAAAACATAAATCAAGAATGCATCTCCTCTTGTGGCAACCTTCATGAAGGGTTTTGCTCCAACAAACAAAAGTTTGGAGCACCTAAGCCTTCTTGTACCATCTAGGTCTTCCTTTTGCTTCCAATTTTGCATGTTTCTAACAAGCATTTCACACATTAGGGCCTCACATTGTGGTGTTTCAAAATGAAGACTCCTCATATGCCAATGCATTTGCGGATTATGTAGAACAAGTTAAGACAATCCAATGATGAAAAATTTTCTTGGAAATGAAATGACATTGGAAACAACCTTATTAGTGTGGGAACCTATGGTAACATCTAATGGTTTGGTTTCATGTGTTCAATTAGTCTTGATAAAAGGATTCAATCATCAATGACCTCAACTGCCATTAGTGTGTTCTTTTCTTCTAAAGCCAACTTGTATTGTCACACTAACTAGTTCCTTATCCATAAAACATGTTGATGCGCCAAAATCAAAAAGTGTTTGGGCCTCCATTGTCACAAGCTTATTACATTTGACAATGATTGGTACTAAGAAATATGGTGTTGGGTCTAAAGATAGGTTGGGACCATTTTCATTACATGATGCATCAAGGTTTAGCCTCACGGTCCTTATTGAAATTGGACATGCTTGTTTTCCGACTCCTTTGGTTGGGGATTAATAATAGAAATGGTGCATGTTACATGTGGTCCACACTTCTTTGGACATTCACGAACAACATGATTTGGTTTTCCACAACATAAACAAAGATGTTTATACGTTGACGTTGTTTTTCTTGCTTCGTGAAGGGCTTGAATTTTGTCTTATCAATCTGCATAAGGTCGTCTTTTGGCAAGGTTGCTAAAGGTTGGGTTGGTGTTGCAAGTGGAAAATTCTTTTGTGTTATTGATGGTGCAAAACTTCTTTGAGTTTTTAATGTGGGTTCATGGTGCCTCTCTTGTTGACGTTTAAAAAGCCTATTGTTACACCGAATAGCTTATGTAATGGCCTAACTTAATGTTGAAAGGTCTGGCAAGGAGAATAGCAAGTCCTTCACATCACCTCATAACCCAAACTAGAACTAACTTATGAACACTACCTCACCCCATGAAATATCGCACATCAACTATCTAAACTCTAATGCATATACTGCAGTTGAACATGATCCTTGACAAAAAGATTGTATCTTGATGCTAGACATGCATTTTTTGTTTTAATCTCCAAAGGTGGCATGGAACTCTTCAAAAAATGCTTCAAAGTCATTAAACAAGGGTGATTGATGCTCCAACAAAGATGCAAACCAAACAAGGGTCGTGCTTAATAACAAAGTGTTAATGAATCCAACTTGAACTAGGCCAGTTGGATACAAATGAGGATGAAGTCAAATGACTGAACGCAATTGGTTGACAAAACTTCGAAACTTTGAACGTGTGCAATCAAACTTGTTAGGTAGGCTGATTTGTGGTTCTTTTGGTTGGGGTTGTCTTTTTGAAATGCATCCCAAAGAGGTCAAAATTTGATTAGTTTACAAATGAACAACAAATTAACGAAATGCTTGACTTTTTTGTTCAAGATTCCTAAGGACAACAAGGACTTCTTCCATGGATGTAGACATGATTATGAACACCATGAAATATGACACTAACAAAAGGTGGGTAATCCATAACCTCAAACAACAAAAAATGAGTAATCCATGACTTTTTGAAAAAATTCCTTTGAAAAAGAAAGGTAATCCACACTCAATTCCAAAAGGTATCTAACTACTAATGACTTGTACACGCAAAAATAGATGTAAGCCTAATGAGGTTTGTTCAAATTATCAAAAACATGAAGTGCATAAGAACAAAGGCTAAAAGAAAGGTTTGAGTCTAATTTTCAAACAAAGAACAAAACAAGATTATGCGATTCAAAAACAAAAACACAAAATGTGCAAGACAAACGTGAAAATGAATATTTATTATGTTAGCATATGCAAATATGAACATGACAAGGCTATGGTGTAAGATTGTGCCTTAGACTAATGTTGAACAAATTGAAAGAAATGAAGTGTCCTACTTCTATTTATACCCCTTTGGGGATCTAACTCAAGCAAGCTTCCAAGGAGGCTTCTATGTGTGCATCAAGTAGAAAAGCTTCTTGAAAACCTTCCTAACTAATAGTCAATTATAAGTTAACTGAAATTTAATTGAAACTTAATTGAAAGTTAATTAAGACTTAACTAAAAGTTAATTAAGAGTTAATTAGGACTTAAGTAGTAGTTAATTAAAATTTAACTTCGAATTAACTAAGAATTAATAGGACTTAACTCGGACTTAATTAGACTTAACTAGTAGTTAACTAAAATGAACTAAAAATCAATTGGAAATGAATTATGAGAAGTGGAAGTGAATTAAAACTTAATTAGAAATTAACTAAGAATGAATTGAAACTAAAATAAAAAATTAAATACATGAATGAACATTCAAATGAATGAATTCCATGGCATTGGCATCTATGATAGAAATCACACCCAAAATTTTTTAACAGTTCAAGCTTTAATTTTTTGTATTATAAACTATCATTTTTTTAAACACCATATACATTGCACCACATTTGCATGCGATAAGGGTCATGAATTTTAAATAGACCTTGAATTTTGAAAAACAAGAAATTGATATTTTTGAAGTTTTGAATTATTTTTATGTGTCTAATAGTCCCTTATTACTAGAATTTTTTTGAAATTTAAAAATTTTGTATTATGAAATTTAAAA
>Ga0209611_10000898_pt1 | contig 48067 bp, 35 predicted proteins | sample S1TSphgellanicum_3_FD_187693 | JGI IMG/M metagenome (GOLD analysis project Ga0209611, IMG submission 187693) | Host-associated microbial communities from peat moss isolated from Minnesota, USA - S1T2_Fc - Sphagnum magellanicum MG (SPAdes) (version 2) | ecosystem: Host-associated > Plants > Peat...
CCCCCCCCCCCCAAAAGAAGGGACTGGGGATGCATTGCTGAGTACTTTTAAGAGTTATCTGTAGTAAAGTAAGGAAGACACAACACCTGAACCCTGAGTTTGGTCATACACGGGGTGAGATTTTTAAAAAACCTGCAAAAAAGTACACTAGCATTCAAGGGGGGATGAAACTCAGAAAACCATCAATTTTGGTGGTACACTGAGTGTCATCTTATCTTTCCTTTTTCCTGAGCGCCTCCACTGCTGCTACATATATTTTTCATACTGAGTTTTAATAAAATTTCCTTACTTTGCAGATTTTGCTGAAAAGGGGGGATAGGGGGGTTGAAAGAAGGCCCAAAGACAAAGACAGGGTGAGGACAGGGTGACTTTACGGATAACTCTCTCTCTCAGATCATCAAAGATTATGGAGATTTGGGTGATAAGGTCTTTGAACTTATCCAAGACACACAAAAAGAAGGAAATAACGGCTGAGTTAATAAGAATATTGCTGAGTCCACCAGAGAACAGTGCACACAAATGCTGACCTTTTCCATCTGAGCAAATCCCCTTCGTCACAATGCGAATATGATAAGCTTTGTCCAATGAGAATATGATACGTTTTGGTCTGAAGATAGTTTCTATGTGTGCTCGGATTCTATGGTGGTTCCGTGGTGCTCCATCTTCCAGAACTTCTTGCCACATGAATTTGAATCGGTCTTGGATGATGCTTTTGGGGTGAGGAGCAAATAAGATGATCTTATTGCCAAAGAAGACGAGGTAATCACTTTGCCAATGATGATGCTATTTTTTTTCAGTTTTCGGGCACAAAGTATACCCAAGCTCATGACCCCCACATGACCCACATCCAAATCCCATCTTCCCTACTTTCAATACATGCGGCTATCACTCCCAAAAGAGTCAGAAGTTGTGTGAAAAACCAAACATTTGGCTCGGAAGTTGGGGGACATATGGGGTGGGGTAGGAATGGCCACGCATTCCATGCCCATCCTCTACTTTTCCAACCTCTTTTTATATACTAGAGACCGTAAACCTTACAACTCATTTTGCCTTCTATTGAGTCACCCGGAGGAGGCCAATAGCAAGCACAACCCCATAAAGCTTTCACTCCATTTCATATCAATAAATTTTAAGCCCTAATGCTAAGTGCATATAACACTAACACACACACACACACACACACACATACAGACATACAATGTCTTTGTAAACGATCCAAAAATTATTGGTGTTTATTCAGATAAATGATCCACAAAAAATTTTATTCGTATTGACTTTTGAACTTACCAGCCTTGTCCAAGTATTGGGTATTTTTTGAATTTTTGATACCAATGTGGTCATCATGGTATTGAGTCCTTTTTAAACCTTTGTTACTAGCCTGGTCCTGGTATTGGGTCCAAGACTGATTTTTGGCTGGTATGAGACACATACGAAACCTAGTACGTACCATTGAATTTGATATCCGACAAGTACATACTACATATGTGATAGTACCTCAGGTCCCTACCATGTTGGTATGAAGGTTGATATTGCTTCAGGTCATACAAGCCTAGTGGGGACCTTGATACCACAAAGTTTGGCTAAGTCCTCTTGTAAATGATGACGAGATGACCTACATCACAAAATTGAAAAAAATGGCCCTCCTAACCTATATAAGGAAAAAGAAGTGAAGTTTTAGAAAGATGTCAAGGGGAAGGAAGTAGTCATAGTACTTACAATTGCATGAGACATTGAGGAAGTGGACTAGGTACTTCTTTTGGTCATCCCCACCACTATGGAAAGCAAAGTTTCTTCTGACTTTCATGCAAATACAAAAGTCTAAAAGGCTAAAACCGTAAAACCCAAAAGTGCTTCAAGAGTTGAAATATTGTATGTGTGATGAATTGTAAGCTCTCACTTTTGTTTTGGTGATGTAACGAGCCTTGAGGTAATAAGGGTGATAAGGCATGGTTGCCAATTCTTCCAGCAATTGTGGCTTTCAATTGACAAATCTCCATACTCTTTGTTCATTGACATCATCTTATGTTGTTTTTGTGCATTCAAGTGTGTTCATGTAGATATAGAATACCAAATTCACAAGTCATGTTGAAGTGGAATTCTTATCCATTTCATCAATTCAATTCAAAAAAAATTAATTGAATTCAAATTCAATTTGAAAAGAAATGGTATGTAAATTGTTGCATATGGTATTAAAATATGCTTGTGAATATGGTGGTGATTTTTTTTTAAATTCTCAAAAGAAATAGATTTGAAAAAACATTTTTTCATTCCTCTTTACTTGGGAATTGGCTAAACAAATTCCAACTTGAAATTATCATTTAAAAGATGACTTATGAAACCTAAAGCTATTCTACCTACAATCATCATCACTGAAATTTTAAAAATATTCATACATTTCACAAGCCATTAAAATGATCAAAACTAACATTTTGAAAATATTGGTTGATTTAACGATATTGGAATAATTGAATGCAAGAATATGAAATTTTTAACATCATGGCAACTTTAGAACATTGTAATAGTCTATTTATTCTCTTATTCATTTGCTAATTATAGTTATAATTCAAGGTGGATTAAAAGCATAAAGTCCATAGGAAACACTTGACATTTGGAACTTTGGCGTGAAATTTAACTTTTATTTGATCAACACTTCAAGTCAATTAGATTATTCAATTATTATGATTAATTTGGGTTGTCAAATGTGTTTTTGATATATGTATTAAACATTATTATTGATTCATTTGTAGAATTGTCACATTATTGGATTCATGGGAAGGGGGATTCTATTAAGTTCCATTTTTAAGATTCTAAAGACATGAATACATCCGAATGTATAGGATGATCATGATTGCAAGAAAAATCAAGTAGGTGGAAGGTGTAAACATAGATTTTACAAATATTCAATTATTGGTAGTTCAAGGCAATTTATGTTGATTATTAGGGTGTAGGCTAATTTAGAACATGTTTATCAAGGGATAAAATATAAAATAAACCATAAATTGTAAACAAATCCAAAGTTTGGCAATCACTTGCTATTCTTGTGGTATGAATTATGTCTCATATTGCATGAATCTAATGCATAAGAAAAGGTGTGTTTCAATAAGGCTTCATTATCCACACATAGTAAATGCTTTTAATAATGTGTTGTTTTGGTAAACCTTTTTTTTCATAGATAAGATTTTTATCTCATTGTTATAATACATATTAATGGGTCCTTGTGTCATTGACCCAAGGCTCTAAAGGATAGAACGTTCCTAAAAAGCTCTTCAATGACTCCTATATCATTGACCCAAGTATATTAAACCTCCTATAAAATCACCCATCCCAATATTATTATATTTAAAAAAATTAAGATTAAGAAACAAGACTTTCCAACAAAACTTAATTGTGAAAAAATATATATTGTAATTTTTAATTCTAGTGGTAATATATTGGAGTTGGTATGGCGGGTTTTGCATTACTTATTGTATGTTCTCCAACTTGACAACTCCATGTGCTAGAACCTTTTCATATTTTCCTTTTCATAACTTCACCTTTCAACGATTGTCACATGTGAAAATTGAATGTTTTTATCTTCCCAAGTGACACCAACACATATTCAAATTCAAATGGTAACATCACATAAATAAAATGTTAATTCTCAATATAAGCTTCTTTTTGAAATTAATATGATTCACTTCTTGGTGTAATCAATAATTTTTTTTAAATTAAAGTTTACAATAGATGAAAGTCGAATTCCATGTTCTAGAATTAATGGATGTGAAAATGATTTCATGAAAAATATATGTGATTGAATGTTTTTTTAATATTATAGGATTCAAGGAACAAATGAAAATATATTAATATTCTCACCATATGTTTGTAAATTGTCACTAGTAGTGCACAAAACATTAAGGAGCCCAAGTTAACTCTAACTTCCAATGACAAAATACAAGATATTGAAACTACTAGAAAGGGTTTTTAGATAATCTATCGTATGGTCTCCTATTTGACAATTTCACATTGGGAAACTTTTTCATATTTTCCATTTCATATCATCACCTTTCAGTCATCACATGTTGACATTGAATGTTTTTTCTTCCCAAGTGACATCAATGCATTTGAATCAAAAGGCCACATCACATTGAACAAAAGGTTAATCTTTGTTAAATCTTCTCTTTGAATTGACATGGATTCATGAATTTCTTTATGTAATCAATACATTAATTTCTTAGTTTTTCCAATAGGAAAGATTGACCTTCATTTTTTATAATTAATGGAAGTGAAAATCAATCTATGTATAAAAAATTAATGTGATCATGGAATTTTGTTTTGATATTCAAAAAATAAATGAAAATAAATTAATATTTTGACCTTATGTCAATTGATCATTGCTAGTAGTGCAAAGCAATATAAAGGCCAAGTTCAATACCTTTTGCTTTGTTGGTTTGAAAAGTGCAAAATGACAATTGTGCACATCACCTCTTAAAATTTTTTTGATGGTACCAAGAGCACTAGGAGGGGTTTAGTGGTTGGAAGGCTAAAACACAATAAGAAAGAAAAAAAACACCAATCTTAATATATAAATTATTTTACCAATTTATTAAATGGCATTAAATTAAAGTTACTTAATTGTTAAAAAATGTGTAAATATTGCATCAAGATATGTGTCCATGTACATGTAGATTATTTTAAATAATTTTACTTTAATTATCAAAGGAGAAATTCTTAATCATCATTAATGTAAAAACAAAACAAAAAATTGGTGGCAAATTTAATGAATGGATTGTTTTGTGTATATAATGTATGATTAAATTTTTTTGTTTAATGTAAGATGAATGTCAATATTAATCAATATAATTTTTTAAACTTAAATGAATTTTTTCATTTTAAGTGATGACCTCCAACTAATAAATTTAGTTGTAACATTTAAAGATCAATAAAGGGTTCTAAGCAAGGTGCAAAATCAATGGTGTGTCACTAGTAATAGTGAAACTATCAATAGATCTATTTCAAGTTTTTTTTTTTGAACTTACATGTGATCTTAATGTTAAAGACTCCCCCCCACCCTGCAAAATGCTTTACAAGTTCCAAATTGTATGTCCACGTCTATCACAACCTTAACCCTATATTCATTTCCAAGGTTTGATTAATTGGATGGACCTTGAATCACAATATGGCCTAGTGGTAAGTATTAACTCCTAGTTTTATACAAAAACACACACAAAACAAGTATTAGAATGATGAATAAATGACCGGTTTTCAAATGTACCAACAATATAAAAAATTTCACCAATAGTCCTAACAAGTCTTCTTCTTGTAGGTACTGACTAAATCTTGTATGCAAACCTTAATTCCTTTTTGGTTTATTACATTTTCAACTTCCACTTGTTCTACCACACAAATTTAGTGTTTTCAAAACAATAGAACTTGCAAAAAAAAGTGATACAAAACCAAAACATAGAGGAAATGCTACCCCATTTCCCTCCAAATTGTCATTTGGAATAACAAAGAATTCAAAAACTACCAAACGTCCCAATTTGAACAAGTTGTCAATATGCCTACCTATCCAATATCAACATGCCTACATGTCAAATCCTTATATTGCCTACATGTTCCCCTTACTCCAAGGAAAATGAAAAACTTGCCTAAAATAACAAGTAGAAATCAAGAAAGGATTTTCCATGACTTTCAACACAAATTGGAATTTTGAATAGTCACAAATATTTGATTTGATTTTGATTTGAATGGTTAAATTATTTTTTTATTTAATTATCTATTGGTGTGGTTGGGAAAAAAAATTACAAATTATTAGATTTTTATGCTCAAGATATAGTTTTTATTTTCATCAATAATATCATTCAATCATTATTTAATCTCAAATCCAAAGAATGTTTCAAAATTGCTTTAGAATTTTAAAGCTTCAAGTGCCACTTATAAATGGGTTACAATGTACATGATGTGTTAAAAAAAGTTATAGTTTAGAATATAATAAAATTAAAGAATGTGAAAATTTAATTTTCAGTGATGATTTAAAATTTTGATCATTTTCCAAGATGAAACATTGAATATGTAAGGAAGTATTCAACTAAAACCTTGTTTGGCAAAGAAGGTAAAATTTATTGACAAAATCCAAAATTACAAAACTTACACATGTTACCTTTATAAATAAATAAAAAGTTCTTTTTTGTGGCAATTTTTCACAACTTGGGGACAAAAAAATTGTGAAAAGTTATAGGTTTTATAAAGTTTTGTGCAATTTTGGCAAAAATAGCCAAAAATTGACACTTGTCATCATTTTGCAACCTGCCAAAACTATAAAAAAAAAACCCTGATGGGGACAAAATAAGGGTTATTTTATTCCATATCTTATTTTTAAAACATTTTGAAATAAGAATTTCCGAAAAAGATACTTGAAGATGCTCATGTTTGAAATTTTGCCAAATATGCCAATATGGTCCTTAAATTTTATTTTATTATTTTTAAAAAACTTGCTTGCATGCAATCAATTTACATCATCTTTGACATAACCACTCCTAGCATCCAACCTACTAAGGTATTTTCTTGTTTTCTTTCTTCCATCCTCTTTTGCTCCATGCCCTAGTTGCCATTGGATGATTTGACCTTTCTTTTGCTTCTTTCCTCTTCTAGTGTTGTTGTTCTTGTCTTGGGGTGCTTTCTCCAATGCATTTTGTTTGTTTTCCACCTTATGACCTTTTGTTTAGTTCTTTTGCTTTTACCACCCTTGGGAGCTCATTGGACTTGCAACCACTTGAGGTAAGAATTTCTTGTTGGATTATTATTTGTCATATGCCATTGTTGTCTAAAAAGGAGTGTCATCATTTATTATTATTGTTCAGAAAGGGAAGTGCATTGTCAATGTAGATTATTTAGATTATGGTGTCCAAGATTTGACTTTTGAAGGTAAAGTTTTGAATCGATATGGGACTTATGACCGAATAACCAAAAAGCTCATAGATGATCCAAGCTACACCTATCTTTATTGTGAGCTCCTTGATGCAATAGGTTTTGACCACAATTGTCCTAAAGGTGAAATCCACTGACATTCATGTGCATGAACAATTATTCCAAAAAAGGTTTTATGTTAAAATAAAGAATTTTGGAGTTGAAGGTAAGTCACAAAGGGGGTTTGAGAAAGGAGATATGCTAGTTCTCATTACGATATAGTCTACCATTATTGTGTAAGCCATTACAATATTTTAGCTTGAATTAATTCCTCTATTTTTTCATACGAATTCCCTACAAGAATTCAGAGATAGGTCCTTATAATCCAAATTTTCCAATGGCACCATTGTTATCATTGTCATAACAGTTAGAGGTGGTGCGAAAAATAGCCATGAAAAACAACTTATGGTTGTTGATAATGAAGGTGAATTTGATCAAAAATGTTTTTATTTTTGGGAGTTTGTTTAAGACTATATATGACAAATTGGTAGAAGTCAAAAATGTTGGTCAGTGTGTTATGGTTTTGGTGAAGAATGTGATTGCAACAACAATGGGTGATTGATTCCTACAAGAACATGGGCTACACTATATTTTCCAAAGTCATTGATGAAGGGGTTCAAACATGGTTGCTTAAGTTACACACCAAGTTGATGAGCAAACAACTGTTTGTGAAAAAGGTGCAATCTTAAATTATTTTCTTTTCTCCCATTTATACATAATATAAATTATGTTTTACAATTTAGTTGTTTAGTTAATGAATCTAATTTTTTTTTAAGGTTGTTGGAATATTGTCCGTGTTGAATTTAGCAACCCTTCCTTTCTGAAAACTATGTGCGCAATGTCATGCCCTGGACATTGTTGTTTCCACAACAATGGTGATGTCAATTGTAATGTTTGTCATGGGAAGAACACCACAAAGAAGGCTAAATATTTATGTGCTTCAATTGCAACAACCAGAGATCCCATCATTTTTACCATTGAAGGCTAATGGTTAGAAGTTATGGTGTATATATCAATTCAACTAATTTTCTTATTCTACCAGGTACAGGTTAAGCTCCTTATCAAAACCAAATTACGAAGCAAATTGCTTTTATTTCCCACTTTCTCAACTTGTGGGTTTTGAAAAACACATTGAACAAGTGGTTCTTCAACCTAAAGCATCTACTAATTTAACTTTTGATTTTTGTGTACACCCTATGATTATGGCTTCTTCTTTTCACGTTCCTCTTCCATCCTCATCAAATCTTCATGTTGATGTGGAGCCTAGTAATGCAAAATGAAAGCTTGAATTTGGTGGCTAAAAAACTAACTTAAAGATAACAAAATTTTAATATTTTGCAGAGAGTTTTGTTTTAATTTTCAGAACATTCCACTAGTTGAACTTTCATTCTTCTAGAATTTGCATCCCAAATTTTGGTTTTCCATAATTAAATTGAGTTTTTATTTTTTTAAATTCCAATTCCTAAGTTTTTATTTACTTATAATTCAGATATCCAAGTTTTGGTTCTTCACATGCATTGTACATTTCATATACATTTTGGATTTAGATGAAATTTTTTATATCGACAAGATTCCAATATTCATAGCATTACAACATATACACGATATTTTTAAAAATCCAAAATTACAAAACTTACAAAGTCATGATTTCGTGTTAGGATTGGGGTTTTGCAAGAAGGTCACATGCATTGAAACATTTTTTGTTTGTTCATGGTCATCCATCAATCCATCCATCCATCCATCCAACTATTCATCCATTCTTCCATTCCTCCACCCTTCCACCCTTTGATCCATCCACCCATTCATCTAGGCATCCATCCATCCATCCTCCCATTCATCTGGGCATGATATATCCATTGGACCATCTAGCCTTCCATCCACCCATTCATCTAGCCTTCCATTCAAACATCCATATAGCCATCTAACCAATTCGTACATTCTTTCATCCATCCATTTTTAGCATTTTATCCATCCACCCATTCATCTAACCATCTACCATCCATCCAATTAGCCATCCATCTAGTCATTCAAACGTCCATCGATCAATCTTGCTATCTGACCATCCATCATTCTTGCTATCCATCCATCCATCTATGCATCTATTCACCCTTCCACCCATCAAAATGTCCATCTTGATAACCATCCATCCATCCATCCATCCATCCATCTATTCACCCTTCCACCCATTCACCCATCCATCAAGCCATCTAGCCATCCATACATCCTTCCATCCATCTAGCCTTCCATACATCCTACCATCCAACTAGCCATCTATCTAGCCTTACATCCTTCCAATTATCTAGCCATTTAACCATCCTTCCAGTCCATCCATTGATCTTATTATCCATTGATCCATCTCGTTTTCCATTCTTCCATTCATCTTGCTATCCATCCATCCACCCCATTCATTTAGCCATCCAACCATCCACTAGCTTCCATCCATCCATCCATCCATAGATACTTATTCAGCCATTCATCTAGGCATCTAGCTATTTATCCATCCAATCAACTAGCTAGCCAACCTACCACCGACCCATAACTCTAACCATCCATAGTGTAAAAACAGACAATATGCAATATCATGCATCTTTGTCATTTAATGATGTTTTATATTCATGTAATCTTCATATAATTTCATCATATAGTTATGATGTTGGTAATTGTCTGTTTGATTCCATATCTTACTTATTAAAGTATTCATTAACATCCCTCCAAATTAGACTAAATAGTATGTGATATTTTTAAAAATGTTTAACATCAAATACATTAAAAACACAAGAATGTCGTTTCAGGGAATTGAACCCAAGTTTTCTATATGATTTACATAATGGTCAAGTTTCCAACAAACATCAATACATTGAAAAAATGTCCCAAAGTGCAACAATAGGTGGCTTAGGGGGAGATTTTACATCAAATTTTTGGATAGATGAATATTTACAACAATGAATCTATGTTTGGAATAAAAATTCAAATAAAATTATGTGTAAATGTGGATTAGATTACCAAATAGACCCTTTACATATTGCTTATAATAATCAACATTTTGAACCAATTGAATATACATGTGATGTTAGAAACACTCAATTTCAATTTGAGACAAAAAATTCTAAATCATTTATAAAGTTGGATGATTACCCAATGCTCTTAAAACCAATGAAACAAGAAATGCAAACACTTGCCCAAAAAATATGTTTTATTGGAATGGTGACTTAGATTGTGTTTTGATGAAACTTTTGGAAACTTATTCAAATGCACCTTTAGAATACATTGTCAAACTATTTAATTCATCATGTAATACCAATTGTACTAAAACTCAAGTACATAATCATATTCAATACATGTGGGAAAAAAAACAAGTAAAAGAAATTTTTATTAGTTATGTTAGTTTTGCAATTCCAATGCCCACCATGCCCAATAACATCCCAATATCTCCAATAATTAAAAATAATCATTCCATAATTAAAGATTTACCAATAATTGAAAATATATTGATGACTTCAAATATTCCAATGGTTGAGAATGTCCCAATAATTGAAAATGTTCCAACAGTTAATGGGATCCCAATAGGTGAAAATGTTCCAATAGTTGAAAGGACATGAATAATTGAAAATGTTCAAATAATCAAAGAATTATCCAATTGTATATCACAAAAAGTATCACACAAAATAAAAAGATTCATTTTTTATTAGACCCCTTATGATGAAACTATTTCAAAAATAACAAAATCCCATTCTAATGTAACTTTTTTGCAAAAGCTATGATTTTACTACATAAATTTCCATACATAAAAGGGACAAAATTGCAAATTATTTTCATGTAACATACACAAATAGTAAAAGCCCACAAGTTTGTATTCCAAATACAAAAAATTGGATTGTCAACATAAAATGGATGTGACTTAAAAAATATCAAAGAAATACACAATATTTTAAAAATTATTAATTCAAAAGAAGACACATGTGGATCAAAACTTGTTAATATGTATAGGCAAAAAATTCAAAATGTTCCAATAACACCAATTTTTTTTGTGAAAGATTATGTTTTTTTTGAAACAACTTAAAATTGTTACAAATAAATTAGCACAAAAGATTTGCACATTTTTAGAAATTGAAATGATAAACCATAAAATAACAACACACATTTGTTCAAAAAATTTAAATAATATCAATAAAGGCAAAAAACCCCAATATCAAGTTCCATATAATATATCAATAAATAAAATGATATCATCTATAACAAAACTAACACATTTAGAATAATGTCTTGTTTCTCCACATTTAACTTTTGCTCAAATATATAAACTTCATGGTTATGGTTAGTATAAAATGAAAGGTATTTTTATTAATGTCCCAACAAATATTAATCAAATGCAATTAGTCTTACCATGTTTACCATATGATGAGGCAATGATAGGTGTATTTTTAAAGTGACAACTTGAATACAAATCAATTTACATGTCTATAAATGTGCATCCTAATTTAGTCATGTTGGCACTAAAGGATTTAATTTCAACACCATTATATTTAATTTAAATGTTACCATACACACTCAATGGAGGAGTTTTTTTTCTATGCATATAACCTTATCTAATCAAACAAATGACCAAAATATATCATCAAGTAATGATTTTAATTCTAAAAATGAAGACCATGTAACTTGTGCACCAATAGATTCTATGATACATAACTTTTCAAATGCTTAAAAAATTAATGATTATGAAAACGTTATATATTATATTATTTTTAAGTTAAGATTTTCATCTTTTATATTTGTTTAAAAATAATCATTCGAAAGAATTGAATTTTCCAACATTTTTTATGGGCATCCATGAAGCTTAACTATTTCTAAAAATGTATCGTATCCACAAAAAGCACAATGGGAATTGCTTCACAAATCCAAAGATTTTTCAACTAATATTTCTAACCTAACCTTTTCTTTAAAACCACTAAAGTTTTTATCCAAAAAGTTATAGGCTCTAAATGGGTACGTATATGTAAAGGAAAAGTAAATAATAAATCATTAAAGGTTTCTTAGGTATGAGATAAACCAAATTTAGATAAGATTAAAATGTCATGATTTAAAAAAGCTACGTACTTCACCAAATTATTTAGAAAACTTACGAAAATTTTTATTTGTTATGATAAGACAAATTGGCCCTCCAACATTTTTTGTAACTCTTACATCTACAAATAGGATCCTCTCAAAAAATACCCTACACACCTTGCATGCTAAAAAACTAAATCTTCCAAACAAAAGTAAAGACCTCTAATCTATTCATATAGCAAAATTGATACACAATGATCCTGTAACATGTGTAAGATATTATGACCATAAAACATCATGTTTTCACACATTATTCAACAATGCCCCATCTATTTGAGACAAGTGTGTGATTTCTTTTTTGTCACATAATTCCAAAATCATGGTAGTCATGAGCATTTTGTGGATTGAAGATGCACCAATATATGGAATTAATACAAATGAAGAAATTGAAAATTTTGTCCATAAATACATTTCATAATAATAATAATAATAATATATAACATTCGATAATAACGATGTATCGTTATTGCCAATTACATTACAAAATGCATAACAACATCAACACATTCGAACATGTAAGAGAAAAAATCATGTTGTTTGTAGATTTCATTATCCCTTGCCTCCCATGAATAAATATAAAAAAATTAAAACCACTTGAATTCACAAATGACTTACCAGCTTTTAGCAAAAAATATTTGCAATAATAAACAACAAAAGTTTATGATTTTTTTTATAAAAATTAAACAAATGAAAACATTACATTTTCTGAATTTTTAAATTGATTACATGATGAAGAAACATACATATTAAATTTAGGAAGAAAAGTAATGAAAGCACAAACTTTTAATAAAAAAACACCATCAGTATTAAAACCAATGCATTTAGCATATGTGCTGCTTTTTTATGGTTTGCAAATATGAATATTCAACTTATTTTAAATCCATATGCATCTACATCGTATTGTACGTCATACATGACTAAAATTGATAAATCTATAACCCTCGAATTTCATTCAATGAAAAAAATGCATTTTGGATAAAATTGATGCCAACATTAGAATCTAGAAATTAAGTAATGTTTTTCCCAATGCTCAACAAATGTTTGCCCAACTAGCTACTTATTTAATTCTTTCAATTCTTTTATATCATTTGTCACCAACATTAAAATTTATCAATGCTTCTCCATACCAAGAATGTGCTTTTATATTAAAATCACAATCCTTACTAAATCAATTAAAACCCAATTCTATTGACATATTGTGTGAATCAATTATTGACAAATATTTAAATCAACATATATATATATATATATATATATAGGAGAATTTTCCTCCTATTACCACATGAAAAACAACAAATTATCAAAACGCTGCAAATAAAAAATCGTTATATTTGTGAATTATAATAAACATAAAGATATAAAAATTTAGTCAAGAGAACATCTTCTTTTATATTCACCATTTATTTTTTTTGAAAATTCATTATTAGGAACGCATGTTACTTGGCATGATGTATATTGTGAAGTAAAAGAAAATAGTTTCATAAATAGTTTCAAATTCAGTTATAACATGCAAAACAAACATACAAATGAAAAATATGGTGTTATGAATTTAAATCGAACTATTCACATCCACAAAACATAGGGAATGATGACATTGTTGATGACATTGGTGACACTTGTCTTTTAATTCCCATCACAAATACATTAAATATTGAGAAATGTGATTTGAAAAATGATTTCATAATTCAATCATGTAATACATTAAATTGTAAAACACAAAATTTTGAAGATGATGGTTTCACAATATTGTCAAATTATATGATAATGGATGAATTAAAATATTGGAGTATGCTTAGACAATTAAACGAAGAACAAAGATTAATATTTGATGATATCATGTATAGAAAGCAAGTGTATCATAATATTCCAATACATATATTTTTGATAAAAGGTGTTGGAACTAGTAGAAAATTTATTTTAAAATGAATAATTCAAGGTTTATTACAAGTATATTATAAATACCTACCATTAAATTTAACAGATATTAAAGCATTACTTATGGCATCTATAGGTAAAATTGCATACAATATTGATGGTCAAACAATACATTCAACATTGAACATACATGTTCAACAAACATTAACAACTATGTCAAATTTATAATCAGATTCTTTAAATAGATTCACATGTCGATATGAACAATTACAACTAGTTGTAATAAATGAAATATCTTTTGTAGGTGCAAGAATGTTTTGTGTTATAGACCACTCATAAAGGCCGATAAAACATATTCAAAATGAATTTTTGTGTGGTTTAGATGTCATCATGTTAGGTGACTTTTATCAAGCACCTCATGTTAAAGGTTGTTGGCTTTTATCTTCCCTTAATGACACTATAAATGCATTAGCACCAAACTTTTGGGAAAAAAATGTTAAATGTTATGAATTAACTTTAATCATGCAATAAATTAATACACAATTTATAAAACTTTAAACATTTCATACCTACACACAAACTTTAGAAGACATTCCATTTATATCAATTCAAATTTTTGTCGACAAATACCAAACATTTTAACTATACACCACATGTATTTTATACAAATATTCTAGTGTGAAAACATAATAATTTTGTGTTTAACAAAACATATGGCCCAACATTTAATTTTGAGCCTACAAACATTCATCATCATTCATGTCCATCATCATATGAACTTCTAGATGACCTAAGTAAATTTATAGGCTTACATACTACAATTTGCATCAAACAAGATATGGTAGTTGAATTATGTGTTGGAAATTATGCAACGTATGATGGCCTTGTTAATGGAATTGATGGTCTATTCAAACCATCAACATCTTATCATAACAAAACCATAGTTTAAATATTGTTCCCAAATTAAAAAATAGGAGTGTTAGCTAGAAAAAAATCTACCCACCTTTATACATATAGTATTCAACCAAATTGGACACCAATTGAACCAATTATTGAAGACATAAAAATTAGCGAAAATCAATCTCATATTATAACAAGAATTCAAGTTCCAATTCAATTAATAGGAACAAAAACCATTCATTTATCACAAGGATTATCATTAAATGAGTTAGCTTTTGATCCTATTAATGTAAAAAAAAACTTGGATTATCGTATATTATTCTTTCTTGCATATGAACAAAAGAACGATTATACTTATTAACTCCACTCCAACATCAAAACTTTCACATTGATGAATGTATATAGTTAAAGAAATAAATAAATAACTTTTGCAAATGAGACAACTTTTGTTCCTTCATTGAAAAACTTTTATCATTCACATGTTATTATAGGAACCCTCAATACAAATTCTTTACAACAACATTACCAAGATATAAATCATGACCACAACCTTCAAGGATCACATGTTTTATGCATTTTGGGAACTAGAATACAAACATCAAATGATGTACAAAATTTCATAAATACATTTCAATTTATGATGGTCATGGTTTGATAATGATGTACAACACACAAATGTTGTTACATTTTTATTACACAACAACATGTAATGAATCAAAAATATATTAACTACATTTAAGATAAGAATTCAAAGAAAAATTCATATAATATGTGTTTATACAAGTCATTCTTCATTGATATCCATATTCTTCAGCATAGTAGAAGCATTGATTCAAAACTCCCTAAATGATTGCCCATTCATTTTCTTAAGAGATTTTAATATTGACATTTCAAATGATAGCAATCATAAGAAAAATAAACAAAAATTAATAAAATTTATGAACAAGTTTGAATTAAAATCCCAATTCAAAAATATCACAACAAAAATTGGATCACAATTAGACCATATATGGTCAAATGTGCCAAGGAATGAATGCAAATAAGGTGTTTTAGAAGCATACTAGCCAAATTTTCACAAACCAATTTATATATCATTCAAACTACTAGACACACTTCCAATTTATGGTAATAATCCAATTATCTCCATTCATCTAATGTATTTTAAATTTTTGATTTTTATAAAAGACAAAACATCTTGTGGCATAGTCATATGGGAAAGATGGAAAGAGATGGCAAAATATGGCAAAGATGAAAAGAGATATACCAAAATATGCAATTGTAGTAGGCATGCAACAAAATGTGACAAAAATATTAAAAGTTCAAAAAGTCCAATAGGATTTCAATCTCGGGCACTACTGCATCAGGAGGACAAAACGGTTTAATGTTGTTATATTTACACAATAGGCTCCAACGAGTCACCATTTTATAAGGGGAAACCCAAAAAAAATTACTTCCCTCTTTCACCTCTTGGTTAAATTTTGCTAAGTCCTATTGTGGGAAATCACCAACCTAGCTATTTCGCAAATTTGAAAAGGAAAACTTTGGCTATAATTAGTAAATTTTTTACTTTAAAATTAATAATTGAAATATTATAGTGATCATTCAAAACACATATCATCTTAGACCAATATTATTTCCATTCATCTAACGTCGTCTTAAATTTTTTTATTTTTCATAAAAAGACATAGCCTTTTGTGGTAGAGTCACTTGTTTGTCACAACATTGAGATCTTTCAAATCATGGCACCCCTAACTAGATTCTTGCTAGCCTTGGAAAACCCTTGATGAATAGGGGTGCAACAAATGGTTTCATAAAGTTTAGACCAATTTGTAAGAGTTTTTTTAATATTGAACAACTCTATCACAAATAATTTAATAAAATAAAAACTAAAAGTGTTAGTGAAATTGAAGCGTTATTTTAAACTATTGAAAAGCCCTTGACAAGTAGGATTTTATGGAGGTGATTTTGCAAATTTTGACATAAGGTGCAACAAATATTGAAATTCAATTGGTTGAGTAATGAGTTCACACTTGAGGCCAATGGCATGCATCACAATAATTTATCATTTGAAAGTAATCCAAGGTGATTATAGGGTGGCCATTTTTGGCAACATGTACTATAATATACACCTCCTTAAATGGGATACATTTAATTTTGGGTTTCACTTTGAATGTTTGGGCTTTATATTTTTGTTTCAAAAGGTGAATATTAGTTTAAACTAAATATTTAATATTTAAATTAATGAGCCATGGGTATATTTATGGTATATAAAATATTTCAAAGCCCATTACTTGTTTCAAACTACACCAATATTTGGTTTGAATTAATCATCCAATAAGAATTTGAAATGCAATTAATACCACGATTCACTTCACGTTTTTTAAATCATATTCCATTTGAAAGTGATTGTTTGTCAAATTTTTAATTTATCACATACTTATGGTCAAACACCTTGAAAAAACTTCATTTCAAATATATGATAATTATCAAACTATTCACATAGTTCATAAACATGGTCCAATCATATCAAATCACAATGTTTTATAACTTCTACAAATTTCATAAAAGTCATTTCAATCATACATGAAGTATATTTGTTTTTTTCATGAACATAGTTACAAACATTTTCTTTGCACAAATATGTTTTAAAATCACACCATATGAAATTTAAAAATGTAATTTATTTATGAATTGACTTATTTTTGTTTCAACCTACCATAATATGCAAAAACATTAAGAAAATATTTCCTAATAATGATGTGGTTGTTAAAATATGAACACCTAGACAAATGGTACAACATGACAATGCCATTATTGGCCTCCTTTAGTTTGCTATCACCCTCCATACGGAGACTTATAAAATAAGTATGAAAGGAATACCTCCTAAAGTGGTATAACGTGTGTTGAATATTTCATCATATTTTTAGCTTGGGCTTAAACCACATCAAATCATTATATTGTTATTTTTTCAAACAAAAAGTTATAGGGTCTTCTTTAGTGAGAATGTTATGACATTTTTTCTAATCCTAATTTCACCACTTACATATTGTTGCAAATATATTTAAACACATTCCAATGTATCAAAAACATTTAAACTTCAACAAAAAAAATTACGATTAATATCATTTTACAAGGTTGAAAACAAAATCCAAACACGTTAACATGAGCCAAAGTGTTTACTTTTCTTTCAAGGATTAAATTTTGAATGCATCCTTTTGCAACTTGTTTTTTTAAATAATTTTATTTGCCCCAATATATCATTTAAAACTATTAGTCATGGTTAAATAAATATGAAAATTTAAAACTATGTAGAATCCTTGCAAATTTAGTGCTTCATTTTGAAATTTTGAAACAATTTTGAAAAATTGTTTGTATTTTTTAAGTTTTAGAATTCCACATAAAAAAAATTATGAGTGTTTTTTTGGGTGTGGTATTGTTTTTATCATCTAAATTATTATTTTCCTCAAAATGTTTTTATCATATGAATTTTTTTTATAGTCCTTCATAAAATTGTGTCCTATGTAATAAATGTTCACTTTCAAATGTATTAAATAAAAACTTAAACTTAAAATTGGATCAAATGGATTTTTAATTTGAGTTTTTTGACATTCATATAAGTGAAAAAAGAACACATTGCCATGATTGTCATGGTTTCAAAAGGCAAAACCTAAATAAAATTATAATTTTGATTACTTCTGTTTAACATTTGACACCCTTTTCGACTTGTTAACTCGTATGAACCCAACGAGTTAATGATGTTGTTTTTGCTTAAAATTATATTAGGGATGTTTGAAATGGTGAAGGTTGGTAAAACTAGAAATGGCAAAACACAACACCTTTGAATGGGATTATATCTTACATATTTTATCTCTATATAAAAAAAACTTTTATGTCATTATGAGAAAATCACATTTATGAAAACCTCACTACCTTGCAACTATGCAACTAATGTCTAACCATGTTGCATCTTTTCCACTAAAATATGATGAATTCATTTTTATAAATGCCACATTATAAATTCATAAAGTTTTATTATAGTCACATATTAGTTGTATGATGTATATATGTAGCTATGATTAGAATATGATTAGAATATGATAATATATATAATTCTAATCAACATATTTTGATTTTTTTTTCAAGTTACACATTAGTTGTTAGGTGTAGTTGTTTGATGTAATTACCTTACAATTGAAATATAAACTTAAGCAATACGGTCCTACCACCGTGGCACATTGAAGGCCACATCATTGAAATATCATTGATAATTTTTGGTCATTGTGAACAAATGATCATTATGAACAACTATAGTGCAACTATATTACAATTTGGAATTTCAAATTTGAAAAGTTAAAGTTTGGGCAAGACATACAAAAGCAAACAACACGTGGCAATAAGTCAAAGATCTCTTCCTTTATATCAACAACCTTTACAAATCATTGTGAACAAATGATCATTATGAATTGTTGTTGTGCAACTAGATTATAATTTGAAATTTGAAAAGTTAAAGTTTGGGTGGGATATATAAAAATAGGCAACACGTGGCAATAAGTTAATAGATTTTTTCCCTTCCATCAATAACCCTTATGGGTCATTATGAACAAGTGATCATTGTGAAAAACTACAATGCAATTACATTGCAACTGGAAATTTGTAATTTGACATTTGAAAAGTTAAAGTTTGGGCAGAATATGTAAAATCAAACAAGTGGTAGTAAGGTAATAGATCTCCCCCTTTGCATCAACGACCCTCGTGTGCTTATGGCTATTTTCAAAAAGTTCTAGATGAACTTTCCTTAGTTATGGTTTTTTAATAATACAATTATGATATTATGTGTTACATTGTTTTGTTTTATTATTATTATTATTTTTCAATTTAAATCTAAAGATGAAAGACAATGTTGCAAATCTTATTGGTCGTTAGAAAACATGGAAGCTTGAAGGTCCATGAATGTTGTTTTGTTTGACTTTACATTGAAAAAAAATGTTATGAAAACAACATCCATTTTGTTTGAACAAACTTGGTTTGAAAACCATACTTGATAAAATTATATAGTTTTAAGAGAAAATGCATGTGATTTGATATAATTTTGGTAGGTTATTTATTATTATATGCCACTAACCGTTTTGTTGTTGTTTGTTGTGTAGTAAACCAATTCAAAACATGTAAAAAAAAGAATGATAAAACATCTTGGTGAAAAAATATATCAAATGTGGTGAAATTTGACCTCCATATTCTAATTGTTTCATGCATCTCTAGTTTTGTTTTGTATTCACCATTGTGTAAGAGTATAAACTATAGTTTGTTTGGATTGAAATCATAATTTGACGTGTTACATTGCATTTTATGTACGTTGCTTGTTAGTGCAAAGTTAGTGGCATTGTAGTTGTAAAATAGTTATGTTTAAATTGACAATATGGACATCCAAATGTTTTTTGTTGATTGAAAAAATATTTACATGTCGTTAGATTCATTTCACATGTGATGTTAGATCGTACGTAGTATGGAAATTTTCAAAGTGGACAAGGTGGTTGAGGGAAAATATGGCAAAAGATCAAATTACATGGTGAAAGCTAACTTCAATGCTTTGAGTATTTGATGCATCTTGTTTTGAAAACCATCATTGTGTGTAAATTGGAGTTTAGATTATATATAATTACCAATAGTATCATTTGGGAATTATACTTTAGTGGTATGTTAACTAAAGAAATTCATTTATGTTGCCATTGTTAATGGAATTAGTTGCATTGTAGTTGTAAAACAATATTAGTTGAGTTGGTAGTATGGCCCATGTAATATTATTTATGTGTCATTGAATGATTTTGCATGTGAGATTGAATATTAAGTTATTGCAATTTCAAAAGTAGACAAGATGGAATGAAAAAAACGTGGATTGTTCCATAGCAACAAAATAAGGGAAGGCATTTCACAACATGGAAATACAAATTTAAAGTTTTAGATGATAATATTTGATTATTGATTACTAACCCTTTGTATGGGAATATGAGGACTTTTGCTATAAGTAGTTAAATAATACCATAAATTCATAGTCAAAATGTATTTCAATAGGATTGAATATCTTTCAAAATGCTCTTATAATGTAATTCTAACCTTGAATGGCAATGTATAAAATTTAAAATCAATTTCATATTGTTTATCAATATTGTTGGAATGTTATTCTACATTATGTAATATAATGTGGATAATTATAATGTGTGTGAAAGATCTATTGGACATGATGATGAAGAATGGTGACATGACATCACAATACATATAAAATTATTATGAATATCATTTTAACTTGGCATAAATTACAATCTACAAATAATACTAATATTACCTATAATTAGTTGCAAAATAATACCATTGTGTAATTGCTAGTTGTTAAAAAGTTTCAAAATTAGTAAATTTGGTTGCAAAAAAATATTTTATTAGTTAAATAATGATACATTTCCTATCACTAATATTTACAAATTGGTAAATTACAAATGAAAAGAAAGTTACAATCTAATTGTTGGAAAACATGGAAATGAAGTTATGTAATTGTATTCAAATAGTCATATGGTCTTAATTACAAATTAGTTGCAACAAACATCAATAAACTTTGCTCATTGATGGAGGAATGAAATGCCATGTTGGATTTACATTTGTTCCTCGAAAATTATTTGCGGTGCAAGAAATCTATGTGGATAGCCTAATTAAAACAAGTTGCACCTAGTTGCATGGAGTTGTGCATATTTGCAATAATATATGATTCCATATATGAATACAATGTGTTCATTACAATTGATGCAACTTGTCTAATGCAACACAACATGTAGAAATACATGGAGTTATAAATGACTATTGCAATTAGAAAATCAATTGTAAGGCAAGTTGCACAACAACACATCTTGCGTTTTGTGACCGGTTTAAAAAACAACAATTATTTTATTCAACTATGTTTATAACTACTTGGTGACAAAAATTATTATGTAGTTGCAAATGAGATCAAGATGCCACATGGCATCATGGTTTTGCAAGTATAGTAGCTTGTACAATTTTTGGATAAATAAATTATTATTTAAAACTAAAAATTCAAAAATGCCATTTTTTTTTGACTAACAGTAATGAATGACAATTCAATTTCTAATGATGATGATGTGGCATGCTACATGTGTCAACAAGGTGTAACAATTAATAGTCAACCTCATGATTCATGTCATTAATTGTAATAAAATTGCATTTATTGATTGGTCAAAGGTGTTCATAATGCTAAAACATGTTTTTTATGAGTTTTCCCATGCAACTACAATGTCTAACATGATTAATGAAATGACTAAAAATCTCTTTGGCAATTAATAATCAACCTAATGATTCATGACATTAATTTCAATAAAATTGCATTTATTGATTGGTCAAAAATGTTCATAATGCAAAAATATGTCTTTTATAACTTAAATGCAACTATAATGTCCAACATGATTAAGGAAAAAAATTTAAAAATTTTAGCAGTTGATAATCGACCTAATGATTTATGACACTAATTTCAATAAAATTGCATTTTTTGATTGGTCAAATGTTCATAATGCTAAAACATGTCTTTTACGACTTGTCCTATGCAACTATAATGTCTAACAAAATTACGGAAACGATTAAAAATGTTTTTAGTAACTAGTAGTCAATTTTATGATTCATGCAACTAACAAAAATGACAAAATAAATAATTATAATTACATAAGACCAATAATTTATTAGTCAAGTTTAGTTTAAATAACCTAATTTAGTTTATAATTTCATCACAATTTAGCTATATTTAGCCATGTATTGCTTCAATAGTGAACTTTATCTAATTTTTTTCTAATTTAGCCAAATATAACCTAAATATTCAAATTTAATTTAATTTAGCATTGTTTAACCATGTTTACTTTCGTTTATGTTAGTTTAACTATGTTTAGGTTAAATTACTATTTTGAATATAAATTACATTAATTTAGTTATATCTTAACAATTTTCAACCATGCTTATTTTAAATATTTTTGTTTAAAGGCGTTTAATCATGTTTAACCATGTTTAGCGAAAGTAATTTGTGTTTGGTTTCATTTAAGTGATTTTAGTCATGTTTAATTTAAATAATTGTGTTTAGCCATGTTTAAACTAATTTAATTTATGTCTAGCCTAAATTAGCTTAATTTAGTTTAGGTCTACCTTATATTAGCCTAGGTTTAGCCTAGTTTAGTTAAAATTTAACCTAGTTATGTCTACCGTATTTTAATCTAAGTCTAGCTTAGAGCTTAAGTATTCTTCATTAGGCTAGACCAAGTTAATTTACTTTTAGCATAGGGAGTCCTAAGTTAACCTAGGTTAGGCTTGTAGGTAGTTTAGATTGACCTAACTCATTTTAAGTTAACCTAGGGAGGCCTAGGTTAACTTAGGCCAAGTTGGTAGGGAATAGGTAGGTTGACCTATGTCAATCTAGGGTGTCTTAATTTAATTCGAGGCTAAAAAATTTGATCTTTATACTTTTGTGTTTATTAAACATGGTATTAAAAAATATGATAGTGCAATGGATGAGGACTTGAACCCCAAGGTGGAGGTGAGAGGTTCAAGTCCTTATTCTTGCAACTTATGGTACTTAAACCATTCAACTTAGGTTAGGTAGCCTAATATAGGCTAGGAGGCTAAAATTTGTTTTTAACCTAGGCCACCTAGTTTTAGTTAAGTAGCCTAGGTTGGCTAGGTTAGATTGACTTTTGGCTAAGTTAACTACCTAGGCTAGGTTAGGTTGACTTTTGCTCATGGTGACGAGTCACAATTGAACCTATGTTTATAGATTTTTGACATATGTCATTTATCTATCAAAGTGTCTTTTGTAACTTTTAATAGAACAAAACAATTAGGTTGACATGGCATGCACTTTACACATTAAACCAAGGTCAATGATGACATGGAATTTTAATATTATAAGAAAATTAAAAAATCTTAATTGATAAAATGATTTGGGCTTTGCAATTATATGTCTTTTGTAATTAAATGGGTGAAATGACATGGGTTTAACAACTCAATAATCACTAGTCGCAAGTGTCCTTTTTAACTTATACATAAGCATATAGGCAAGTCACAAAACTCAAAATGTATTTTTTTGTTTTGAATTATTATTATTATTATTTTCATAGTGTGTTAAAATTAATTTCATTGATTGAAACATAATCAAAATGCCATAGTTTATTGAATTCATTCCATGTATTGGGATCATGTGTTTAAATTATGTGATTTTAGTGAATAATTTGTTTAAATCAATTTAATGATTGCCAATGCATTATTTTAAATTTTAAATTGCGAAGTGAATTTCCAAATTGTGACCATCAACATCCATAGTTTTGTACGATTATAAAAAAACTTGTACAATATCATACGTTACCATCAAAATATATTCAACACCTAGGGGGGGCACTTAGTGTAAAGTTTAGGATATACGTGCGTCAAACGACCATTTTTAAGGGGGGTATTAAATAAATGTCCAACTCATTTTTTATCACCCTATTATTATCTAATTTTCTAATATATACATATTAAAGTGACCCTATATTAATTATAATCCATTATTTCATATTATTGCATACCCTATATTATAATTAAATTGATTATTTGAAAAAAATGTACATTATTTTTTAACTAATTAACTTATAATTTTTACCCAACAACCAATATATTGCACCCTATATTTTTACTCACATATTTTTTTACTTTTTTTTACTAGTGTCCCCCTCATGATTCAATAATCAACAAATCAACATAATAGTTTAAGTTGATAAATTCACAAGACGTCAATGAAAATGGTATCATCGAAAAGTAATATACATTTATTTGGGAAATTTTCCCATCTTCGGAGATCCTCTTTTATTACTTTCTCATTTCCTATCATTTATTTTGCAATATTTAGATGCCATTTTTAGACAATTTGTTTTTCACATGTTCACATGAGCAAATAACAAGGGGAATGGAATTGTCACACAAATACATGACCATTGTTGTCAAAATAATGAAAAAAAACCTTGCTTTTAAATCTATAATTAGTGTTATAATTTCAATGCAAGTTTTATTTTTGTTTCCATTTTTGTTGCTAGATTCTTTCAACTTTAGGATCAAATTATTTCATACTTAGTAATCATTAACCCAAGCATTTGAAATCCTAATCCAAGATTTCATTCTCCACCTTTGCTCGCAAATTTTCCTTCATGTTTCAAAGTATTCAATTCTTTAAAGTTTTATTCCTTAAATGTTAAAATTAAGGTTTACTAGTTGAACTTTAACTTTGTGAAACCCCATTCCATTTCTCTTGTGATTCCGCTCTTCTTTACTTTGTCAACAATGTCGATCATTGATGCACTAGCTAGCCTCCATTAAATGTTACTTGAATTTTTTAAAATAAAAAGACTAATGTTTAATATTTAAAAACAATTTCAACAAAGTTTTAAACCTTTTTCATGAGATACATTTAATAATGCTAAACTAACATATTGAAGTCCAAGATGATTTTTTGGGAAAGAACTCATCCATTTAAATTGGATTTGTAGCCTTTTATAAGTGTCATTGTAAATTGGAAAAGGAGCCCATTCCAATTATGTCTAGCATGGCACATTAGTTTATTTTCCTACAAGTTTTTCAAGACTTTCAAAGCACTTCCATGGTTTATAATCAATTTGTCACTTGTGACTAAAACTTTCACTCTATTAATGATGTATAAATTATGAATTGATTGGTTGGGTCATAAAGCTCCTTGTGATGAAATGTATGTCGTTAAGATTTGTATGGGTAGACAAATTACATTTGGCATATTTCCTTTCATATGGAATATGAAATTATGAAAAAAATTGATAGATGATTTGATGGATAAAATGAATGCATCCTATCAACGCATGTTGTTGAAATAGAGAGGTTGAAATATGTGTTTAATAATAAATTTTTATTAAAATTTTCTTTTACTTGCAAGGATTCAAAATACATGAAATGCAATCCATAATTAAATAGGGGTTGAATATTATGAAAAATAATATGTAAAATATTTTTAATTATATTATTCAAGTTTGGATAATTGTTATGATTGGTATTGTTGGGCTAAAACAAGATTATTAAAACACAATATTATGTCGCATATGGTGTTTCAATGAAATTTGATATAAAAATAACTAAATTTTTGATAAATTGTTTAAGAACCATTAAAAGTTGATGATTGATTTAGATTTTATTCTTCAAAATTTAATAATTGACATGTGAAGATTTTCTTAAATTAGATGTAAATCATGGGTAAGAATGTTGATAATTGTGCTCAAAATTGTAATGTAGATTATCAATTTTAAATTATCAATTACATGATAATTGTGCCTAGGTGGAGTTGGGTGTCCTATTCATGCACTTCTTCAAGTGTATTCCTAGTGGGATAGGTATCCATCTATTGATTTCATTTTCAACATGGTGAGTTTTACTTGTAATGTGGATTGAGGGGGAAAGAACACATTTGAGATGTGAATTTTTTGCATTGGTCTATTCAGTACATTACAAATAAAGGGGGGACAAACATTGGGGCGGAGTAAAATATCTAACATGTAGGTCCAATACATGACCTTGCAAATATCCATCTTACAATTGTGGAGTGACATAAATCACAATATCAAAATCAAATCTTGAACCAAGTCCATGGAAAATGTTATCTTGCACATGACAAACCTACATCATTAAGTAAAATAGTACATTGCATTAAAAAACCATGTAAAGGCTAGTTGCTCATCAATAAATCACACAAAAGTTGTTGTAAAATGAGCTTGACAACCCCCACATCACAAAAAATCCCAAATGTTCAATTATCCATTTTATGTTTTAACCCACAAATGTATAATTGTGCATTTGCAAACAATCCAAATAATAGTATCATCACTTTTGGAAAATTGTTTCATGGGGCATGTTTTATATTTAAATCAATATTCAACAGATTTTTTTTTCTTGCAAAACAAATATTATCTCAATTGGTCCATATCCAAAATATTTAATCATTGCAAATTTAGACATATGTTTTTTCAAACAATTGATTGTTTTCAAATTACAACGTTTTGTTTTTTGGTAAATTGAAACTTCACACCATTTTTCCCTCAAAGCAAAACTATAGTTAAATTTGTTTTGAATATCAACTAACACAAGTGTATATTTTGAAATTGTTGTGTTTTTAAAACTAGAATGATTAAAATTTGATCACAAATTTTGATTATCAAGAATAATCCAAAATTTGGGATGAAACAATATAATAATGATAAAATTGTGTGAATGCAATTTGCAACATAACTTGAATGGGTTAAAATAACAAATTGAATGTGTTAAAAATATTAGTGAGATTACAGTTTGTATTTTTTATTAATTGGAAAAAAAAATTATGAATAGAATTTGCGCCTACCACATGCCCTTAAAATGTCAATTGCATAAATTGAATAAACACATTAAGATTACATGTATTAGAAATCAATGACACATGTTTTGAATAGTTGTCCTTTCATGAACTGTAATTTTATTTAGTCTGTTACCTTATGAACACAAAATATTCCCAAAAGATAAAAATATTTTATTCAACATTATTCATGAAATAAAGAGGATATTATGTCCGCTTGTTCATGGTTACCCAATTAGGGTTATGGAGATGCATATTTCAAGGTTAGGGAGTTGGCAAGATGGTGATAAATTATGGGTTATGGTGAGGGTGAATATGAGGCAGTGATGATCAAATTAGTGGAGTGATGAAGATGAAGTCAAGTTGCTAGGAAAAGAGAAGTAAACAATTGGACCATAGGATTAGACAACTAGTTGATGGGGGGCATCTTGCATCATTTAAGATGAAGGAAAAAACAAGGTTAAAGGGGATTCAATGTATTTTATTTAGGATTACAAAATGAAGCTTAAAGTTTTGTTAATTGACAAACATGTTAAGTAAATGTTTAGATTACAAAGTGTGAATGACCAAAAAAAAAAGGTGTAAATTTTATATTGTATACTTGTTATAAGGTGATTGTCATAAACCTCACCTAGGCTTGGGCTTCCAACCAAAGTTGGGGCAACAGAAGGGAAATGGGTCAAGAATGGAACATGACATGGCTCAAACATCCCTTGTGAGGTGATTGGAAATTATGGGAAAATGCAAGGGCGGAACTCCCATGATTTTGGTGAACTTTTTGAAAGTTGGAATTCTTTCAAAACCTTTAGGAGAAGCTTTAAGGGACCATATTTTGCTCAAATCCAATGTTCTTTGGATTGTTGAAAAAATCTTGTTGATTACTTCAAGGTGTAATGGGTTCACATTTTGAATTTTTTTGCATAGGTTGGTGATTTGGAATATCAAGATAAATATCGTGAAAATGATTCATGCCCACTTAGATCATCATTCAAAGGAACAAACAATATGTAATTGGGAAGTTTGATATAATGTTGGAAATATATCTTCAAAGGCTACAAAATAGTGTACTTACATGAAAAAATTGGTTAAATTATGTGAAATTGTAAATAGGCTTCCAAAGTTGCAAGACAACAAAATAATTTTGATTTTTGGGAGGTGATTTGAAAGTCTTGGGAATAAATGTCATTTCAACCTAAAGGCCATGATGAACTACAAACATATTAAAAAAAACAAGTTATGCCTCTTCCCAAATCTAGGCCATGGTGAACCTTGTGAGTTTGTGTGAGCTTCCAAAATTAATCCATGGATTTCAATTGATTTCAATTCCGCAAACAATCCTTTTTCTTTGGTTTGGGCAATTTCATTCATTAATCAATAGTTTGACTTTAGGATACAACTTGTTTTAGTATTCATTTTGAAGTTCTTTCCCCTTTTGTTTAGTTGTGAAAAACCATGAAATGTGGTTCAAGATTTTACATTATGTTATTAGAATTGGGATTACTTTGTCATTGATACCATTGACCTAGGGGTGAATTAGTGATTGACGTCAATCAATAGATGAATCATAGTAGGTCATTTAAAGGGAAGAGGAAGGTTGTATTCAAAGCAACCTTGGGACCCCAACATCAATTCAACTTCAAAAGGAACAAAACACAAAAAAAGCTTGACTAAGTCAATTTGAATAAAAAGGAACATGAAAAGGGGATGATCTTGTATTGATTTAGGATGTCCAAGACATATGAACAAAGATTGAGTGTGGTAACAATAAAGGTAGTTGTTTACAAATGAGATAAGAAAACTAAGGTGGATACAAAATTGGAAAAAATTGCATGGATGAAACAACATGTGAAAAGCGAGATCAAATAAAAGTTTCTTAAAGAAAGTTCAAAAATGCAAGGGGGAAATTGATTGGGTGGGCAAAGGGTTACCAACCCTTCGTTGTTAAAGTAGTTTGAAAAAATGTTAAAAGGGATTTTGGCAAGATCCATGTTTTTCTGGGTAGACTACTAGGCCCAAATTTTCACTATTAGTTCTTCTATCTTGACCATTAATTCTTAGAGAAGCAAACTAAACAAAACGACACATAAGATGTTACCAAACAATGTCTTTTACTATGTTTTTTGAACAATGCAAAAATGACATGTTAAAAATCATGAATTAGAGTGCTTCAAATGTGTTTAATAATAATAAATGCGTTGTAGGTTTTTTAAACATATGTACAAATCTAAAAGTATGTTGCAAACATTTTTGAAAAACTTGTTGGAATGTCATTCATTATTATATTCCTATTTCACAACTATTGAATGTTAATACAAATGGTATCATTAATGCATAATATGCTTTTGAATTTAAATATTAAAAAATCAAATTCAAATGACACATCTAGTATGACTATTTTGCACCATAACCTAAAAATGAAATATTTAACCTACATTGATTTGTTAGGAAATCATGATTCATGATTAATATTGAGCAAATATGTCTTTTACCCAAATTATCCCCAAGTAAGAAAAAAATAAAAAAAAAATTTTATATTTACACTTATTTTTATTATATTGTGGATTGATAAATTGGTACATCCTTGGACTTACTTTATTGGTAAACTTACCTTGTTACTATAAAGTTTTATTTTTATTTGAAATAAAATGACCAAAATGTTAAATCATCTTATAGTTTATATGCTTTCCTTAGTTTGAATTAGAAATTATGATGGTTTTTTTGAGTGATGGTGGCTTGTATAAGATATATGTAGTTTTCATTGAATTTTAAACAACAACAACAATATTATTCACCATCAAATTTGTCATTCTTCTCATTGGTTACCCTAAAGAAGGTTTTTAACCTATACCTTGAAACATGTTTGCATTTTGTTACCATTTATCACTAAAAGAACACCTTGTACAAATCCTTTTCTTTTGTTTTTATATTTATGGTAATATGCATGTTTTGGGAATATGAAAACTTGCCATTTGGACGTGGATCACACCCATAGGTGCCAAAAAGGGCATTAGGTTCCACTAAAAACTACAAAGAATTGTGAATATGTCTATTTATTGTCATTTGAAAATCATGACAAGTTCCAATAAATGACAAATAATCTAGAATAATTCAAATTAAAAATTCATTTGATTGAAATATAAGTTTTAGTCTGAGTGAAAGACTTTTTGAAAATGTGCAATTAATGTGTTCCATAATGTTCGTTTTGCAAAAGGTTGCATGTTTTTTAAAAATCTTGGGGAAGTCGCTTCTATAAAAGGTTTGCAAGAAATGTTTTTATTAAAATTATTTAAAAATAAATTAACTAAATGTAAATAAGGTGCCTATAATTCATTATGAGAAGATATCTAGAATATATTTAATATATATAAAATTTACCTAAAATATTTCATTATTTCATAACGTACCAAAAAATCCCCTTTTTAATTCAAGTGTTTCATAAAATATTTAAGGAATGCCCCTCCCCAAAATATAAAATACAAACTTGTTGATGGTATCACATGAAGAGGTGATAGGAAATTAGAAGTCACATTTTAAAACGATTTAATTTTTTAAAATGTATATTTTATATTTCATAATTACATTTGAAATTTCAATATGTATGAATTTCAAAAGTTTTTTACCAATAGTTAATAGGGCATATTGTAATGTTTTTTATTGACATATTATATACATATTCCATTTTGGTAAAAAAACATAAAAAATTCCTAAAATTCTTACAATTGAGGTGAAATGAATAATGCCAAGAAATTTTGCACCATTCAAGCACATCACATCATAACATTTAAACCTAAACAATCAATAGGAGTGTCAAAAAAATTTCTAAAAACTTTTAGCATTGCAAGTAGCCAAATTTGAAAAAACAAATCACCAGTTATTGAAAATAAATAAATAATTGCCAAAATGGTAAAGGTATTATGGTAATGATGTATTAAAAAAAAACTTTTATTGGGTTCTAAACCAATAAAAAAGAATGAATTATGAAATAATGACCATATTTAAATATGATTTGAAATTTTGATCAATTTTTAGATGAAGCGAGGAAAATGCACATTTTCAAAAATAAAAAAAATTCTCAAATTGATTACCACATGAATAGTGATGATTTTTCCCAATGATTTTTTTTTATGAAAGAACGATTTGGGACAAAAAGACCTCATAGTCTTTGGATTTAATAGTAATGTCATTGGCTCCTATGAGAGCAATTTGGCCCATTTAGTTCAAAATTCATAGCCATATTCATCCTCAATTGAGGTTGCAATTGATAAATTAATATATTTTGATATATGTTGTATATTTTCCAAAATTGCCCTTATATTTTTGAAAGATGATATTTTTGGCTTGTGTTGAAACTCGAGATTTAGTTATTTTAGAGTTATAATATCTTGAAGGATTTTGGTTTCTTTTGGAGGATTTTTTTTGAAGATTATATTTTTTGCATGTTGAAATATTTGAATTTCCATAATTCTTCTTCTTTTGCCTTATTAAAAAAAAAACTTTTAAAATGTAAATGGCAAGGCCACAATGTGATACACCCCTTGTTTTAAAGGGATTATCCTAATACCCTTGTGGCTTTTACCACAAATTTTTATATTATTTTAAAAATGCTGAAAATTTCAAAATTTATTTTTCTCCAAGACCAATTTTTTGTGAAGGAAAATACGAAATTTGTTTTTGGGAAGTATTCTGGAATGTTCTATTTTTTGAAATGGAATCTTCAAAATAAAAATTTATTATTGGGCAGACATGCGCTGAAGCTGCCCGTAACATGCGCTGATTTTTAAAATTTAAAATTATTATTATTATTATTATTTTTTGTGGTGGAAATGGGTCTCACATTGAAAGTGCCTATTTGAGAAGAAAGGACAAAAAATTCACCAAAAAAAACAAAAAAAAAACAAATCAAGAAAAAGACAAGTACCTGATCACGAGGAAATATGCGGTTACGGGCCGTCCGTGGGACGGAGTCCGTCGTTGGACCATCTGGCGGACGGGAGCACCGAAAGTCCGGAGGTCGGTAGCTTTCTCGTAACCGAAAAAAAAAGAACTCCGCCAGCGTCAGATTTCTTCATCTTCTTGGCCTTCAGAAAGATCATCCTTGACGACATTAATCATCCATAAAAAGAGAGTTTTGCCCGATAAATCTGAGCACCGTGAGCGTCCCTTGCCCCCCCCCCCCTCATCATTTTTTTCCTCTTCAAAAGTGCAACCATCCGTGTCGACTTTTATCATCCATAAAAGAAGAGTTTTGGCATAATAATCTGATCAAACTTCAGTGGGACTCGCGGTTGCTTCTTCATCTTCATCGTCTTCAGAAGTATCATCCATCATCCTTGACGACATTTATCATCCATAAAGGAAGAGTTTTTACACGATAATCAATCTGAGGGGCGCTCGCCTCTTCATCATCTTCCGAAGTATCATCCATCCTGGTTGACGACATTTATCATCCAGAAAGGGAGAGTTTTTGAACGATAATCTGATGACCGCGTCGACGCTCGCATCTTCTTCGTCGTACCATCATCCTCGTTAACAACATTTATCATCCATAAAGGGAGAGTTTCGGCACGATAATCCGTTCACTGCCAGGGGCGGCCCGTCGCCTCATCATCATCATCATCATCAGCATCCCTGACGACATTTATCATCCATAAAGGGAGAGTTTAGGCAGGATAATCTGTTCACCGCCAGGGGCGGCCCGTCGCCTCATCATCATCATCATCATCAGCATCCCTGACGACGTTTATCATCCACGAAGGGATAGTTTTTGCACGATAATGTGATCACCGAGAGCGGCGCTCACCGGTGGGCGTGTTTGCAGAGAGCGCCTGCTTCCTGCCTACCTGCGCGCGAGGAGCTTTGTGACTGTTGCAGTTTGCCGGAGGATATTGCACGGGCGCCACTGACGTCGCTGCGAGGGTTTGGAGTTTTGTTCCTGTTGCGGTAGTTTACAAACTGCGGCTCTTCTCTCCGTGGTTGCTTTCGATTTGAAGAAGAAGACGGAAGAACGGCAAGTTTTTAGTTGGAAAACCGGCGGAAGTTGGCGAGAAGAAAGAGAAAGCACAGGAGAAAACAACAAATCTTTTCTGCAATGGCCACGGTTTGTATACTGCAGGCAGGAGCAGCAGCGACATCAATGCTGCCCGGAGTAGGATTAGGAGTAGGGGGATGCCATGATTGTAGGCCTGATGCTTCTGGAGCATCTTCCACCAAGACTAATGCTCCTCCATCTTCTGGTGGTTTTGGTGGCGGCGGGAAGAGATCATCCGGTTTTGACTTGTCATCAAATGGTTTCTTGCGTCCTCCCCGCATCCCTCGACTCCCTCCCAACATTGTGCGTCAGTTGAGTATCAAGGCACGTCGTAATTGCAGCAACATCGGTGTTGCACAGGTAGTGGCGGCTTCGGCCACGGATCGTCCATCTTTGGATGCTGCTATCTCCACCTTACCGCAGTCAGCAGTTGTTCTCGAAGCTCAGCAACAGTTAGGGTCGTCTGCACACGCGGCAGATGGAGGAGCAGCAGCCACTAGTACTTTTGTCATCGACTCCACGCTGCTGTCACAGGCCATCGCAGCAACAACAACAACCCCTTCTTGTAACAACGGCTCTCTACCTGTGGAGAAATCGAAGCCGATGACGAGAGGCACGCTTGCGGTCCATGGCGGTGCGTTTTCTCTCTTTCTCTCTCTGTCGTACCGAAGTCAAATTTCCGCCGTGCTAGTTTTGTTTGCCAGAAAAAGTCCAGAGAAATAGTCTTGAATCGTTTTCCATGCTTTCCAAGGACTCCTCATTTGTGTTGTCTATGATAGAAGAGAGGAACAGTGGACACGTTCTTGGCAACGAGGAGATGTGTCTGTCTAGATCAGTGGAATTTGAGATTATGCAACTCGCTTGGTCTGCCATCTTCTTTCTATGGCATTGAGGAAAGATCCTAATACTGTATACTAGGGTTATTTATGCAGCTGAATTGTCTGTTCAGATGATAAATTCTGAAGTCAGATGTCAGCTGGAATGTTGAAAAAATGACTCTGGTATGATCTCAGATGATGGATTCTGAACCCAGATATCAGCTGGAATGTTGAGAAAAAAATACTCTGGTATGATATCAGATGATGAATTCTGAAGCCAGATATCAGCTGGAATGTTTTAAAAAAATTATTCTGGCATGATATTCAGAAGTAAAATTCAGGATGATCATGTGACTGAGCCCATTCAGTGTGAAGCTAATGTTTCCTTGAATCTGGCCTGCTTGCCAAGTTGTCCAGTAGTCATCTTTAGCTGTCAATGATAGTCAGGGAGACTCCAGCTCCAAAACAATGTACAATGCAGCTTCTCAGTCATCCCCCTCTGCAATGTTCCAAATTGTGGAATTGAATTTGCTTGTACTGTGGGGGTCTGTTTATGGAATTGTGATTGAGGATCTTGTTGGATGCCATTGTTCTCATGCTTTGCTTTGTAAGTGGATTTTAATTTATTGTGTGCATCTGAACAATTCATAAAACCAGTTTGTACTTGTGCTGCTTGTGCTTTGCTGTCTTTGTTCATAGGTGAGAGAACTGGACGCCGAGATGTACGAGATGCCCTGATAACTCCGATTTGTCAGACATCCACCTATTTTTTTAAGGATACAGCAGAATTGATTGCTTTTCAGGTAATTCCTTTAAGCTGGTGTTGCAAATAAGGCTATAAAATCCAGTGAGGGTGATTCTGGATACCTGTGTTTTAGCTGTAGGTAAAATGTTGCCATCTATTTCTAGGTGAAGTTTCTGTGTGGGTGAGTCAACAATCTGCGTGCATGTGATCTAAGAGACTTCCTTCATCTCACAGTATTGCTGCTAATGTTTTTCTCACGGTCATCTTTGCCAGGAAGGAACACACACCAGCTTTGAGTATGGCCGGTATGGGAATCCAACCACAAATGCTGCTGAAGAGAAGATCAGGTTGGCTGCACATTGAAACTGTATTTCTGACTTGAACAAAGTGCTTTACTCAAAATCTTGATATCTCTTTCAGTGTGGTCCATTTGTCAATTCTCTAATCCAAAGAAAGTGCATATTAGGTGGATCTGCTGGATTTTTGACTGACTCTTCTACAGAACAGGAGCATGGACTCCTGGAGCCACATCTTCTGATCAGGGACTTCTGTATACCTCTGTTTGTAGCATATCATGTTAGTGTTAGCAGTTGACTCACTGGATGTGTCTGCTGGTGCAGTGCCCTTGAAGGTGCAGAGACAACACTGTTGTCAGCATCAGGAATGTGTGTGACTACCACCATGCTTCTTGCACTGGTTCCAGCAGGTGGTCACATTGTGACCACCACAGATTGTTATCGCAGGACCCGTCAATTTATTCAGACAGTCCTCCCAAAAATGGGCATCACAGTACTTCCTTGAACTTTTCCTGGCTTTTGAGTAGGAATTAAACTTTTCATTGTCTGAGTCAAAAATATGATAAAGTTTTCTGGGACAGGAATGGTTTATGCTTGAGTTAAGCTTGAAGAACAGTTAATGATTTTGTGTGTTCAATAAGTTCATGGATGGTTCTCCTGTTTTGCAGACAACAGTGATTGACCCTGCAGACATTAGTGCTCTTCAGCATGCACTAGAGACAAAAAATGTTGGTCTCCTATCTTCTTTCCTTTTGCACAGTGCTGGAGACTAGCATGGAGGTTTCCATTCCATATCTCCAAATTTTGATTTTGGGTTAAAATTCTCTTGCTTGGTTAGGTGGTATTGTGGATTCTATGTTGAAAGGTGCTCTTGTGTCCTCATGGATGGTGTCTATCTGTAGCACTTTAACCTTTTCCAAGTGCTTACAATTCAAATGTGTTTGTTGCTGGTCCAGGTATCATTATTCTTCTCTGAGTCACCTACCAATCCCTATTTGCGGTGTATTGATGTGGAATTGGTTTCAAAGCTATGCCATACCCACGGAGTGCTGGTTTGCATAGATGGGACATTTGCAACCCCTGTGAACCAGCAGGCACTTGCCTTGGGGGCTGATCTTGTTCTCAACTCTGCAACCAAATACCTGGCTGGTCACAATGATGTGAGTGAACAGGCCTTAAAACAGTACCACTCTATTTGATACATTTTTGTGTGCCACTTTGAGTAAAATGATTTCATGATTAATGATGCTTTTCTGGAGACTGAAATTTTGTCAGGGCAGAGCATTTGGAGCTTCTGCATTGCTGTGACATATAGGTTGAAGGGTGAGAGAATCTATTTCTAAGTTAGTTTTATGCAGTCAATCTATCTTTTCTAAGTCAGTTGCAAGACATGACTGCTTCTCACTGCTAGTTGTGATGAAGGTGATGGTCTGACACTTTGTGAGCAACACTCATAAGTCTATAGCCGCACCCATCTTTATGTTCCCTTCAAAGTGTTCTCATGGTTTTTTCTTTGGAATCTCATAGATATGTTTGACTGTTGGAAAAACAGGTCTTGGCAGGCAGCCTCAGTGGGTCCAAGAAGTGCCTTACTCCTGTAAGAGCCCTGCACAATATCTTGGGAGGTGTTCTTGACCCGGTCTGTGTCCACCTCCTGATCTTCTTGATCTACCCTTATTGGCTTTGGAACCTAGGACTAAACTCCATACTTCTGAAAAGAAAGTACCAGGGACCAGTGGGATGTAGTGTGTTCTGGATAAAATATGGTGGCACAAAGTTGCCACTTCCTGAACAAAGCTTATGTGTACAAAAGTTCTGTGCTTACTGAAGTGACATGCATACGGGCTTGGAGCAGAATGCTGCATACCTTATTCTGCGAGGATTGAAGACTCTTAGCATTCGTGTCAGGCAGCAGAATGCAACTGCTCTCAAGCTTGCACGAACATTGGAGGCCCACCCTAAGGTTGACTTTGCATTCCAGCCTTTGAAGCATGAATGTGCTTCTTGCTTTTGTATCTCCTATTTTTTGCATTCTAGATAGTGTGAGTTTAGGATTACTCTGGTCTCCAAGAGCTCAATTCACACCAGTTTTGTATTTGCAAGTGGTGAATTCAGGGTTCTATGATGTCTCTTGACAGGTCGTTGTGGAAGTGTGGCAGGTGGCACGTGTACATTATCCAGGCCTGGAGAGTCATCCAGAGCACAATATTGCCAAGCTCCAGATGAGTGGCTTTGGTGGTGTTGTCAGTTTTGAGGTGTGCATCTAAATCTGTAACTCACTGCTGCCTGAGGTTTGAAGCATTCCCATCTGATTGAAAAGATAGGATATTGCAATCTGCTGCTGATCTTCCATGTCAGGCAGTGCTTTAGGGTTTTCCTAACAGTGAGTTGGTTTTTATGAGATGAGACAGGCTAGGCCTATTTAACAGGAATGATTGCCAGTGACATATATTGTCTTGTCTCTCTGAAATCCATGTCACAGATTGTTGGAGACCTGGAGACCACTTCCAGGTTTATTGATGGGCTTAGAATCCCTTACATTGCACCTTCCCTTGGTGGCTGTGAAAGCCTGGTGGAGCAACCCACAATTATCTCTTACTGGTGAGTTTTGTCATCTGTTGGGGTCTTTTGCACAATATAGACCTGTCTGATCCAGGCTTTGATTTTACTTTGAAGGGACTACTTTAGCAGACATGGACTTGGTGGCAATAATGATGTCATGTGTATGCCTGTAACAGGGATCAAACACCAGAGGAGAGAGCAAAGCTGGGCATTAAGGACAATCTCGTCCGGTTCAGCTGTGGGATTGAAGATTCTGAAGACATATTTCATGACATCATGCAGTCCTTGGATGCCATGTAGCTGTCTCTCTCTATAATGACCTCTGCTACAGTCTCTCATTTACATGAATTGGAGCAACAACACCAGGCCAGAAAGGTTGGAATATTTTGTGAGTCCAGCTGACAAGATGGTTGGTGTATATGGAGGAGGATGGATGATTGCTCGATGGAAGGGAGATGAAAATACCAGGAGAAAAGCAGATGTCAAGCCTGAGGGAAAAGCTCTAAGGAACTGGTGATTGAAGCTCTTTACTAGGTGAGTGAAAGCTTTGGAGAGTGTAGAGATGGTTAACAATGGTTAACGTTTGAATCGATGAAAGATGCCACCCTTGTTTGATTTTATTGTTCGTATTGCTTGGATTTTTTTGTTTTCCACACAAACCCTGAGAGAAAACTAAAAAAGAGGACATTTATGCAGCACTTGTACTTTTTGCAATATGAAGCATTAAAGTTGGTCACCGACAATTGTCCTCAAATCTAAATGCTGTATTTGCATGGCTCAGGTTAGTATCACTTGCTTGTGGATTATTTTGCATGCTTTTGCAGAAGATAGTCTTTGTTGTGAACTATATTGAAATTGATCCTCATCACAGGCATAAATATTTCACTTGTTAAGATCATTCATCAAAATTGACAAAACCTTTGTTCTTTGTGGCATTTGAATTTGTTACAAAATTCAAGGGTTTATTTGACATTATTTGTGTGGCATTTGAGTTTGTTAACACTTGAGCGGTTTTATTTGATTTTGATTGTTGCATTTGAGTTTGCCAACAAATGAAGCATTTATTTGATTCAATGCCATTCTTGTGTTGTGAATTCTATGAGGATTATGAGGATTAAATGGGGATTAAATTCCCATTCAACGACAAACTTTTTAGGTGCTTGAGATGAGATTATTAGTTCTTCTTTCATGGGTGCCGCAAATACATGTGTAGTGTGCATGCATCACAAAATACTCTTCAGAAGTTTGGTTTTCACTTATGCATATTCTCAACGGTTCTGAACAATGCTTTGTTTTTTTTCATTTTTTAAATGTGGAGTGTCTGAACTCCAGAAGACTGGTGAAAAAACTGTGCCAAAACCAAAGATATGTCAAAATGTGTTGAAATTCTCTCCTAAAAAATGTTTCTATAAAACTGGTCAGTTCCCCTTACTTCAAAAACAGCAAAAGCAAAGAACCGTTGGTTTTGAGTATTTTTTCAAAACCCTTAAAGAACCGTCAGTTTTCAATAAACAATTGTGATTCTTTCTGGGGGGTTTTCCCAGTTCTTGGACTTTTCAAGTTTCTGCTGACTTGGTTCTGAGGGTGGGTATCACAAAAATATTTTTGGCTGGGTCAGTTCCGGGGGTGTGGGGGTTTCGGAAAATGGGAACCGCTGGTTATACACCTAGATAACTGGTCTAATAACCGGAAAAGAACCGGTGCTGCTGAAAGAACCGCCCAACAGTGGTTGAAACCCTCTCTCTTTTGGAAGAGAGGACTTAAGATCATCTCCAGCAGTGCTCAGTATGTGACCATTTGAAAATGTTTTTCACATCCAAGTTTAGTTATGTACTCTTTTGCAACCCCACCAATAAAACTGAAACTGGGACAGCAAATAGGTTGGGGCGGGGGGACTACTAATAGCAAACCACCTGGAGCAATCAGAAAAACTGAGCAGAAGTTAGATCATATTTATTACACTGTTTTTTGCAGGTGCCTTTTACCAGCCACAGCAACCAGCGCAATCGTGATGAGCAAAACCAATTTCCTGAGCCAAACCGGCAAATGTTCGATTTTCTTCATCCAATTTTACTATGCAAGATCACATACCGAGCACTGCTGGAGATGCTCTAAGTCCAAGACCTAAAATCCAAGTTGAACTCTTACAAGTCAGATGTCCGTGACTTAGGACTGCTAGTAGGGATCCTAAAGTAGTACACATTTGTGTGTGTAATTAGCCCTACTTGTATAGAGTTGGAATGCGTTCCAAAAGTGCAAAAGAGAAAGAAAAAGTTGGTTACACAAAACAAAAAGTTCCGTAACCGGGACTCGAACCCGGGTCGCCCGGGTGAAAGCCGGGTATCCTAACCATCTAGACTATTACGGAGCGAATGATCACTAGCTAGTTTGTTTAATACATATAGTCAGATATTTTAGTTTGTTTCCTTTCATATGTGAAGCTTTTCAGACGTGCACGACCAATTTGAACCTTCTTCTCTTCTTCTTCTTCTTCACTATCATGCGAGTAAAAATGGTGAATAGAACTTGTTGCAAAAGAAGCAAACAGTGTACAACATTTGCCAGACAATCAAATTCAACAACACTGCAAATTGAGTGTTTGTGAAAAACTATTTTCAACTTTTGGGTTTTAATTAATACCGTCCAACCAAAATGTCTGCAAAATTTCAATTCAGCATTCAAGCTTTCCCCAAGTCTAAGTCCCTTACCTTCTTCACCCAGTGTGCACTCGTGTCAATGCTATGGTTTGGAGCTAAAAAGAGGGAGTAGTGCTACAATCAAGCATTTAACATCCTAGTCAAAGGCGAGCTTGCTTCTTTTTCTAAACTAATTCGAGGAAGGGTTGCAAAGGAGTGAGCACAACAAATATATAGTTCTTTTACTTAACGTTTTTTTTGGTCAAGTTTCTGATCAAATGTCCTAACTAAACTTGCCTTTTCAAAGCTAAATCAAGGAAGAGTTGCGAAGGAGTGAGTGTAACAAACATATATTTCTTTTGTTTAGCATTTTCCTTCACCAAGTTTCTGATCATAGTAAAATGAAGTCATATTTGCATAGTTCTATCCTACACAGGAACCCTTCATCACTTCTTTATTTGCCTACTTTGCTCGAGTTCAACCCCATGGGTTTGTTCCCTTTTATCACTTGTTAATTTGCATTTCTTCTGCTCTCAAGTTCCACCCCATGTGTTTGTGCCCTTTTATCACTTCTTAGTTTGCCTTTCTTCCCGCTCTCAGAGTTCAACCCATGGGTTTGTTCATGTCTTAAGAGTGGTGGATCTTTTGTGATTATGCTATTACCACCTGCTCTCATTACAATGTACAAAATTCTAAGCATTTTCTAAGCTCACAAACCTCCCAACACATCCTCAGAAGAATTGCTTTTCCCCAATGTTTTCCCATGAGATTGTATCCTTTAGATTTTAGGCAAACAAAATTTTTCTATGTTGGTTTTAAACGCTTTGCATATTGGTGATCTGCTGCAAAATCAGAAGCTGACATTTGGTGCAGAAAAGGCAATAGTCAAGTATTCAAAATGCAACCAAATCAAATCTGCAAGGTCCATCTCTATACAGATATAACAACATTCAGTCTCTCTCTAGAGAAGCATTTAGCACAAAATATTCCTCCTACAAACTACATGGTCAAAGAGCTGTAACCTCAACAGTCTCCTATTATTAACAACCGTGATCATTTGAACCGGTTGATTGACAACACACACTTAAATTGCAAAGATTCATAACCTGCAATTTCTGTCACCAACTCTGTCCGTCACAAGCTTGTAAGAAAGTAAGCCTTGGACTCTCCTCTAACAACATTGAACATTTGGGCTGCATTGCTTCTACGGCTTAATCCTCAAGTCAGATAAGTCAGACTCCGTCCTTTACATACTAACCTGACAACAAACAGCAGCAGACAATTCCAAAAAGCAAGCACAACCCACCACTTGCTTAGAACTGAGAGTTGAGCTGACAGCTCACATTTTCCTGGAGGATTGTTGTTGCCAGGAAAACACAGTCTCTAGTCCTTCAGATTGGCCTGCATCACTTGGACCTTCCATTTGTATTTTTCTACTGTAGCTGTCACCTCCATTTGCTACAGGTTCAAAACTCCAAACAAGCACCAAAAAGCACCTGCTACTTTGTATTTCTCTCTATGTCACTGTACCTCCATTCGCTACATGTTTCCTCCATACAACCACCAAGCACCTGTAACCAATTTCCTCCATACAACCACCCAAGCACCAATCACCTGCAAATTTCAACAATATGGAAAACTACACCCCTCTTAATGCAGTGGCAGGAGTGCCATTCACAAAGATCGCTATTCATGAGTTCTAGAACACCAAGTCCAGGGTACTGCATTGTAAGAAAGAAAATCCTGTGGATGTTGTTCACAGCCAAGTGTTTGTGCATAGTTAGGTGTACAATGCAAACCACAGAAGAAACCCATCTTTATGCAAGTGCACCCATGTCCCACACATGCTGCAAGTGAGGCAGGAATGCATCACACATCGTCATCCTTGAACAAAAATACACAAGTGGGTTTTGAAAGCTTCGAAGAAGCTGCATTAGTAGGGTAATTGTTGTGGGTGTTGTAGGTACCTGAAACAACCTTGTTGATTGTGGTGGGTGAGCTTGCCACCGGAACTTCTTAGACCTGATGCAAAGAGGGATGGAAAAGAGAGAAGTTCTGCCACACCCATCCCTTCTTGGATTCTCTGATGTTAGCTCCATCAACCCGAATCCAACTCTTCTTTGAGGCATTGTAGCAAATGAGTCCAAAATTCTCTTTACAAGGGAAGAAGAGGAAGTCCCCGTTACCCAGACACATCTTCCTCCAGTCCTTGTTTTGTTTGAAAGGCAATTTCATGGCCCGTGTCCAAGCCCCTTTCTCGTTCATCTTCAGCACACGCGCATTCACGGGATCCGCAATCGACAAGCATCCTTGAAAATCCATGACCGTCATTTCATCGACGGATTCAGAAGGAAACCCTTCGAACAGCATCGTAATATCGAAAGCTGCAGGAAGTGGAAATTTCGCGAAGCTCTTGGTTTGCAGATCCATGGAGACGCCTTCCATCACCAGACGCGGACGAGGCTGATTCCATGTGTGGAAGGTGCTGTAAGCTTTGAAATGGATCGATCCGCCGACTGCAACTCCTTGGCAGATGCTTTCATCGTAGATCGTGTCGGAAACTGTCGTCCAAGCATCGGTATCGGAGTCGTAGATCTGTGCGAGCAATTGCTTCTCGCGTCTTTCATCGCATTCGATCGAGATCTCTGTTTTGCTGTTGAAGCATTCCGAGACATCGACGACGACGTTCGCCAAGACTATCTTGAAGCTGTTTGACGCTTCGTCAAACGCAAGCACTTTCACAGAGTAGTCCCAGTCGGTTCCACAAGGCGGATCGGGAAGAAGTCTCCAACTCTTTGTGAGAGGATTGCAGAGGAGAAACTTAACATCTGAAACTGGTTCTGAACCACCAGTGCTGCTGATGCTGTCGTCTTTCTGAGCAACAACACCGCGCAAACACAACAAACCTCCGCCAGATGCAACGAAAGCTCGGCTCTCGAAAACCGGAGCGAGGAAAGACATGGAGAATCGTCGCCATTCTCCTGTTACGGGATTGCACACGTTGAAAGCTCTGCAGATGCCTTCCTCTCCATCCGTTGTCATCAAAAACGGCTTCTTCTGGGAGCGATGGCGATGACAACTTCCGCATCGAGGAGTGAATTGGTGACAAGAGCTGAACAGACCTGTCCATCTCTTGCACACACAACGCATCACTGGAAGCGTCTCGTAATCCAGTAGCGCCAAGACGTGCATCTCTAGTATCTCTTGAGGCAGTTTACTCCATATAGCTGGATCCATGCTCGTTTTTGTCACAACAAAGCCAAAGTGTTCACAAGAAAACAAAACACACAGAACAGAACACGGAACAAACAGTACACGCACAAGCACAAAGGAGAAAACTAAGAAAAAAAAACAAGGGAGGAAGAAAAAAAAGCAAAGCAAAAAGCAGCAAGCTGCAAAAGAACACAGCAAACGCAGAAAAGAGAAACAGTTTCACAAAGCGTAGCACTGCGCACAACAAGGTGCAGGAGAAAAAACAGGGCGAAAATAAAGAAAAGACAAAAAACGTCGAAATTCAAATGAGAACTAAATGCATGAGCGAGAAAGATACATCGATATGACAGGAAAATGATTTCTCGGAGATTGAAAACGAGCTCATATGTGCGTCATACGATCGGAACTTCGAGAAATCGCGAGCGACGAGTCCGCGACGCGACTCGACAGCGTTGGAAAAACAACAGCAAAGCTCGCAATAAGAAGAAGATGACGAAGAAGACGACGACGATGAAGACGACGAAGACATGACGAGGAAGGCGATAAAGGCGACGAAGAAGATGTCGACGACGACGACGAAGGAGACGAGTAAGAAGAGCGAGTGTTGGTAGCGTGCTTTGGACGAATTAGGGTTATCTTAGTCTCCTTTTCATCCTCCTTACCTACTATGTCAATTAATAATATTGGATGAGGCCAGATGAGGCGGAGGGGGAGCATCTACAAAATGACGAAGAAGACGAGAAAAAGAAGAAGAAGAAGAAGAAGAAGGAGTTCTGGTAGCGTACTGTAATTTGGATGAACTAGGGTTACCTTTCTCGTTTTTTCATCCTCCTTGCCTTCAATCCACATTAATAATTTTTCGATGAGGACAGAGGAAGGTACAGGGGCAGGGGGGCCGGGGGACATTGTAAAATGGGGGGCCTAGAGAAATATTGAAATTTTCTTTTAAAAAAAGCCTTTTTTAGAAAGAACAATTAAAAAAAAGGAAACTAGAGAATCTTTCAGGATATTCCCCCAAAAATCTATTTTTCAATATGGAATCTTCAAAGTAAAATAATAATTAACTTTCTAATTTATGGGTTATTTTTATAATAAGAACAAGAATAAGAGAAAAAAAATCAATTTTGGCATTTCTCTTTTACAGGGTTTTAATTTTGTCGTTCAAGGTGAATGAATTAAGATATTTTAAAATATGAAATTATGTATTTTCTTTTATTGAGAGGATTTTCACTTTTAAGAATTTTGATATATTTCATTCGAGATTTGAAAATATTTGAAAGACATTATCCTAATTTAAATTTTTTTTAAAGAGCAGCTTTTTTAGCTGGGTTTATATATAGCCAAAAAACTGTATAAAAAATTGAAAGTTCTAAAATCAAGTTTTTTTTTTGAGATTTCGGTAGCAATAATTTAACCAAAAATTGAGGGTAAAAAAAACCAGATTTTTTTTTCCTCTCTTTTTTTTGTGATGTAGCCAAGGTACGGATCATCTATAAGATAATTTAGCCAAATTTGGCTATTAAAAATGAAAGATTAAAAAAATATATATATTCTTATATGTTTTTGGGACTTTATCCACATTCTATCCATGTATAGAAATCTGACAATTTTTTAAAGATTTTTTTTTGAAAATTCAAAATTTGGCTTTATTTTAATCCAAAAAATCGTTGAAATTATGGAATTTGTTTCAAATTTTTTTTGCAACATTGCAAAATTTTGCACCAAAAAAAAAAAAGGGGCTCAACGACAAGAGCGGAGTCACTTTGAGTTCATAATCGTGCAATTCATAACTTCGGAAAACCATTCCTTTGACGGAACTTCATGAAACACACGCTTGAAGAGCATGTTACGACAACATAGAAGAGGCATGTAAACACAAAAACATGGTACAAGTGACAAAATGCATTGAAAAGGATACGGAAAGAGAGATGGTGACGGAAACCGAAAGAGTGAAGGACTTAGCCGGTGCAGAAGGAGACGTTTGTGGAGGTGTATTTGGGGGCGTGGGGGGGGGGGTTGGTCTTCGGGGTCACATTCCGTACTCCAATAGGCCTCCTCTACTTTTTGGGGCTGGGCCTATGCCCTAAGGACTCCGACCCTTAAATTAGGAGAGGCCCTCTAGAAAAGCCCTTCCCCTATATGTACATGGCAACATCTAGGCCATAACATAATATGGAAGCTCATTAAATGGCTATTGGTGCTCAAAGGTTATATGGAAGCTCATTAAATGGCTATTGGTGCTCAAAGGTTAGAAACTATGTGCACTAATATGCCAACTTGTGTTAATGTACTAGCAAAGGTCTTTAAGGCCCATTAAAAGGCTACCCTAAGTAAAGGTACTATGAACTAGAAACTAGGCACAATCTTAACTTGCAACTATCATGGCAACAAGTGAACCTTATTACCTCTCTCTTGAGTCTTATGTGCTCCAAACCCTAATTTTGCTTTGTCAAGCCTTGTGTGACAAATTATTTAGGAAGCAAGACAAGAAGAGTTGTTGGGTATCATAGAAGAAGTCTTCTTTGGCTTCCTTTTTTGGCCCTTTGATTGGCTAATCCAATATATTGTTTTACTATAGAACTCTTCTTTAGCTTCAATTTTTGGCCTTTAGTTGGCTAATCCAATATTGTAGTACCTTGGTCACTTCCACACATTTTTGTTGAATAATTTATTTATTTATTTCTTTTGAGGATTCAATTTTGATAAATGGTATATTCTCAAATTTCTCATCATATTAATTATTAAAAAATCTTCAGAAATTTTTTCCTGAATTTTTTTTTAAACCCTATTTTTAAAAAAAATGTCAACATTTCTGAAAATAATATAATTTAATGTTGAACTTGCCCAGGTAATAACACTATAACATTTTTACTTCACTTGTTATCACTAGTTGTGACATTACTTGTTGTTGGGTAGGACCTTCATTGAAGCTATCCAAATCACACTCTATTTTTTTCATGCATTTGGTACTTCTTTCCAACTAACCAATAAATGGTACTATATCTCATCATTCTTTAAAGCATTTAGTTATTTAAGAATTTGAAATTGAAGGACAGAATAAACTGCATTGATTCAACAAACAAAGTATATGTAATAATAAATGGGAATTTTTTTTATTATGTCCCATCCTAAATGCAATGAGAATACATGTTATTTTGTCTTGAAGGCATTTTATTGCTTGTTATGTCACATGCATCTCCAATGTCCACCTACAAATTTGGACCCTAGACCACCCATCTAAAGTGGGGCCTTCCTTCATAGAAAAATATGTTGTTTTAGTGTTATGGGTGGAGATGTTTTCTTCATATATCATTCCAAATGTTATCTAGAAATGAAAATCATCTATTATAGTTGTCTCTAAAGTCACTCTGTCTTCACCCTGTCTTTGGGCCTGCTTTCACCCCCCTATTCCCTCTTTCTTTCACTGGTATCTGCAAAGTGAGGAAATTTTTATTAAATCTCAGTACCGTATCAAATGCTGAAACTCAACATTTAATGCACAAGGTTCGAGAGTAATTATAGTAGTTGTACTGGTACGAGCAGTGAAAATATATGTGGCAGTGGAGGCGCTCAGGAAAAAGGAAAGAGGGGATGAAACTCAGTTTACCACCGAAATTGGTGGATTAACTAGTTTGGGCCCCAGTTATTTCGTTTTGTAAAATTTTTATTCTCAGTGACATGTTTGATGCCCTGTTATCTCGAAATTGGGCGTTTTCGGCCCCTAATCGCAGGACTTTACGGATATCTCTATTATTATCTTATATATTTCAAGTTCCATATTGTGTGCCTAGAACTATCATATCGAGGCGCTTGCATCCATCAAAGTTCACAACTATAAACATATAATAACAATGCTTATGAGGAAATCACACACAATTATAACTCACTTAGTTGAGTGAGGATCCATGCCTAACATCAAATCTTCTACAAAAACTTGCAAAATTGAAACTTAAGAATTTGGATCAAACTTTTGAAAATTTCAAAATAACATGAACATGATATAAATTGAATGAGATTCAACTTGAGAAAGATAAGTGTCATGCACCTTGCGTTTAACTCAAAATAATTCAAACTTTGTTCACACTAACTAACTATTTAAAACTATTTTTAAAAAAAAATCCATAATAATCCCAATTAGTTTTGGTTGTAGATGTTAAGAATAATCCATAGTAATCCCAAATAATCTTGACATACACAACCAATGATTTTTTTGGGGGACAATTTTTGTCATTTTCAAACAAAAAAAATAGGAAAACTCTGGCTTTTGGTGAAATTTAAAATATAGCCTATTGTCATGATGTTTACAAAGTTTATTTCAAAAATTTCTGTGCTATGATTATTTCTGTGCTATGATTTTTATTATTTATCTCAATTTTGTGATGTAGCCAAATTTGGCTATTAACAAAATATGTGGGGAATTATTTTTTAAATGTCCTGATATATTGTTGGCTACCTACTTGAACCACGTATAGAAGTCTGGTAATTATTTGGATTTTTTAGATTTTTTTTTTTTTTTCAAAATTTGGTTTCC
>Ga0209611_10000900_pt1 | contig 48052 bp, 38 predicted proteins | sample S1TSphgellanicum_3_FD_187693 | JGI IMG/M metagenome (GOLD analysis project Ga0209611, IMG submission 187693) | Host-associated microbial communities from peat moss isolated from Minnesota, USA - S1T2_Fc - Sphagnum magellanicum MG (SPAdes) (version 2) | ecosystem: Host-associated > Plants > Peat...
CATTTAGTTTTAGTATCATATCCAATAAACATAGTCAACATCTTGAGAAACTTTGCTTATATGACATGCATTTATTGGGTTTGAACATGATAGCTCGACTTGGTATATTGGTTGCTCTTATTGACCTCATAAAATACATAGGTCTTTAACCAAAAATAGCTAAAGAAGTAGGTAACAACTAACAACCTCAATTATATATGATATTTGCAACCTTTCATTTTACTACATGCTGTAGTATGCCACCAACCTAATCTTGGTGACTACCTTCTGTTTCAAATAAGTAGATGGCTTGCTATAATGTGTTTCATACAAATCAAACATTAATTACTACCATAATCTTAATTAAAACCTTAAAATTATTTTGATTTTCAATTAGTTTTGTTTAGAACTTGTTTATAATACAAGTCAAGCATTTGCTTTGGATACACAAGTTACACTTATTTAATGACCAAACAAGCCTTAATGAGAATGATACACACAAACATAAGAAAAAAAACCTCATTCAAATTCACACAAGGAATATCCTTTTCCTTTCATGCTGTTTGAATGCTCAACCAAAAACAAAGTTGAGTGTATCAACAAAAGCAAGAGGTTTACTTCCCAAATGAATCCTAATTCAAGATTAAAAGAGATAATGTTGAGTTGAGGAACAACCGCTCAATTACAAAATTATAATATTAATATATTTTCAACCTAATATGATGGAAAAAATTGTACAATTTGAACATCAAGACATACAACTTTCCACCAATAGTTATTTATGCATCAAGCTTATTGTCCTCTTGTAGGTAATGAAAATTGTTGGGCATTTCATAGGTTGTCATCCATTGAGTGTGCTTTATGGGGTTCCCATCTTTATGCCTAGTAACTTCCCACTCCTTGAAAGTTACCCTACACCATAACATGAATTCTAAAAATATACCTTAGTTGAAAATTGTGTTTGGATGACCTCTCAACATAATAGAATCAAAAAGACTTCTGAAATAGCTCACATTTGAACAACACCCCCAAAAAATGTTTCCTATTCACAACACCCACAAAAACTTATGCTAAGGGCCACTTTAAATGAAGGTCCAAGGTCCAAGGTCCAATGGAATAGAACAATCCTTTTGGATGAGGGTCATAAATTGGTCCCACACCCTTTAGATGAGAGTCCAAGACCTAAAAGTGGCAAATTGAGGCTAAACTTACATGGCACCATTTTGGAGGGAAATTCAATTGATTCAGACCCCAAAAAAAAAGCTCTAAAAAGGAAAGCTAGTGATTTGAAGAACCAATATCCAAGCTAGGGTCCAATGGAGAGTCCAACTCAAGGATTGATTTTTCTTCAAATGAGTCCAAATTGGTTCCTAGGAATTTGGACCCTGGATCCCATCTAAAGTGGGCCTAAGATAACCTATACTTGGACAACCCTCCACCAAGACAAAACAAGATAGGCCACACTTCAACAACAACCCAAAAATTTATAGAAAGAGTCAACATTTGAAAAACACTCACAAAGTGCTTAAGCACTTGGAGAAATTTCCTAGTGTGTTTCGGGGGCAGCTTATATTCATGATTAGCCCTCCTTGAAAAGAGTAGGCATGTTATTGCTACTTCTCAAGGTGGGAAGGAAATTACCCTCACTTGTTTAGGGTTCTTACACCTACAAGTAGGCTTAAGTTCCGTCCCACTAGTAAGGAGTAGGTGTAAGAACCTCCCCCTCAAGAATCTACATATCTTTAGGTTCATGATAAATTTTGCCTTGTGGTTTACTTTACAATGGGTAACGCTTGCAGTTCGGGGAATGTCCCCACAATGTTCAACTGGCCTTGGCTACGGCCTATTCCTAGGGCCCTCATATCTTAGACCTTTATACCCTTGGCTTTATACCCATTAAGGTATTGAACCTATATCAATTTATTCATAATGTAAAGCATTTGGAGAAAATTTGTAGTGTAAATGGAAGGGGCACATTCTATCCATCAATTTCCCTCCTAGAAATTGGGCGGAAAATTATGGCTACTTGTAGGTGTAAGAACCCTCTCACTATTGAGGAGTAAGCATAAGAACCCTCCCATTCATACGCATGGTGATCTACATAGTTTTGGTTCATGATAAATTTTGCTTTGCGTTTTTCTTTTGATAGGTGAAGGCCATGGGTGAGGGACATTCCCAAAATCTCCTCATCCTAGGCCCCATATTTTGAGAATGGCCCTACCCTAGGGCTTTACCCTAGACTTAAACTTCCAGTGATGATCAGACACTATTATCGGTGATCAAAATGTGTTTTATGAACATAATTTTTTAAAAAAAAACCATTGAATCTACCACCCACATCATGCAATGGTCTTGCCCTTGTCCATTATGTTGGGTAAGGTGCCATTCCATTGTCCACCATGGTTTTCTTGACCTTTTCTGCCTCTGTTTGGCCCCACTTCCAAGGCACAATGGACAGGCCTTCTTGGGTCTACGTGACCTAACCATTCTTCAAAATGCACAAGCCCATTGCACAAATCATGAAAATCATTGTGTGATGCAATTTTCTGCGTATAGGCAATTTTGCCCAACAAAAATTCTAGTTACTGTAGTACCTTGGGAGCTTTTGGCACAAAATTATATTATTTTTAGAAATCCCAAAGTTTTACAAATTTTACTTTTCTCAAAGCACAAGTTAAAAAAAAGGAAAATTGAAAATCTCTTTTACAAGAAGGAAAAATATTCTATTTTCCAAAATGGAATCTTAAAAATGAATTAATTATTCAACAAACATGTGCTGAAGCTGATCTTTGACTAACAGCATCTCCACCAATGCTCAGTTTTTGACCCTGCACTAGAAATCTTGGATGAGTGTCATCAGTCGAATCTAGTGAATCCACTGGAAGACTTCTGGGACCCTGAAAAAAAAGTACAGCTTTCAGAGCCTTGGAGGAGTCCTGAAAGAGTGTAAGAGCACCTCCAGCGGTGCTCAGTATAAAAATATTTTTCACATCCAAGTTTAGTAATGTACTCTTCTGCAACCCCACCCATAAAACTGAAACTGGGACAGCAAATAGGTGGGGGACGACTAATAGCAAACCACATGGACGAATCATTATGATGGGCCAATCAGAAACACTGAGCAGCAGTTAAATCATATTTATTACACTCATTTCTGCAGGTGCATAGTGCTGCTGCGCCTTTTACTAGCCACGAGGTGGTACGCAATCGTGCGGACCCAAAACCATTTTCCTGAGCCAAACCGGCATTTGTTAGATTTTCTTCATCCAATTTTACTGTGCAGGATAACACCGAGCACTGCTGGAGATGCTCTAAGGCCCGCTTTACACTAGGAGTCAGGGCCAAAAAAACTTAGGGCCAACTTTGAGCATTTTTGGGTTACAATTGGCCCCAAGTTACTAATAAATGCTACAACATTGACGTCAGGATATTGATAAATGCTGGAACATTGGCCCCAAGGGGTGCAAATTGGCCTCCCATATTTGACGGTCTCCTTTTTTCAGACTTGGGGCCAATACAAGGCCATAATGTTCAGCATTTATTAGTAACTTGGGGCAGATTGACTATGTCAGCCTTGACTCCAAGTGTAAGGAAGACGTTAAACAGCCACTAACACTCGCCTAGTGTAAAGCCCTTGGGGCTGATTTCAACTTTTGCACCAATAGGAATGCTGGATTTGGGTTGAACATTGGCCCTGACTCCTAGTGTAAAGCGGGCCTAATAAACACAGTCAAATCGTATTTATTGATTGCTCCCTGTTTTTGATCGGTTAGATAGTTTACTGGTCAAAGTGGGTTGCTATTCAGGAGTCTCCCACCTACTTGCAATCCCAGTTTTAGTTTTATGGGTGGGGTTGGGGAAAAAGTTATAGTAACTAAAATATGGATGTGAGAAATATTTAGGGTTTTTTTTGTGCAGGGTCACATACTGAGCGTTGGTGAAGATGCTCTGAAAGACAAGATACAAATTTCTCCAAAACTTGTAGGAAGTGGTGACTCTTGGAGAAAACGTGGAGACAAAAAAAGAGAGCCCCTTTTCTTTTGGGGGACCACTGAAACGGTTCAAATGGCAGCGTCAAATCGTTTGAAAACCGTTTCTCCATCGACCTTGATACGTTTCCGCCCTTGCGAGAGTAGGAAAAAAAGGGCCGCTCGAGAACAAACAAACATGAGCATTTTGGATGCAAAAAATGTTTGAGGATTTGAAACAGCAGCAAGCGATTTAGATCTTGATCTTGTTGTTGTGTAATTTCCATGTGGATCTTACGCGGGATTCAATATAGTTTGTGTCTTGGAGATAGATAGCTCTTCTCATCAAGAGTGTTAAATGAATAGAATAGGAGGAGAAAACCGAGTAGGAGGAGGAGTACGAGGACGAGGACGACAAGAAGAACAGGAGTGTTGTGGCTGTTTTAGCATACAATTTTTATCAGCATCCACAACTTTTTGGTGAAAAGAAAGTAGGAGGCAATATAGGTTGCAGTACTTCCTCCGTGTTAGGTTGCGAGAAGATGGCAGCTTCTAGTAGCGCCAAAGGCCGAAAAGCTACTAATAACCTCGCAACAAAAGTACACCCTTCTTCGTCGTCGTCCTCCCCATCCTCTCATCTTCTCCCACTAAATTCTCAAACTAACTGCTGCTCAATGCACATTACAATGTGCATTCCAAAGATCAACAGAATGTGCAGGAAATGACCTACTACAACAATCTATCTCCCTCACAACTTACCACCGGATACCCAAACCCTTGTTCTCTCTTGGTGTCTTCTAAAGGCAGTCTTCAAGCAGGCCATCATGCTCTTTTAGCATCGCCATTCCCATCAGTGGCATATGGATTTGACTTCACCAATCTTTTGATTGTTGAACCATGATGAGAATGGAGAGTTATAGGAACATACACAAACTTGACAGAGCACAATCTCCAACAAAAGCAATAACAAAAAGTGTATGGAATTGCAGAGAAATCTTGACACAACAGTCCAACTATGAATGGAATGCAAGGAAATTATGTAGGGGTGAAGCATAATTGTGTTAGGAATGTTTGTCAGGCAAATGCACACATCCATTCTTCTGCACATCTGCTGCATCTATATTAAAGTCCAGAATCCAATCCTCTACAGTCAGGTCATGGCATGGCATGGCTCAGAGGAGATTCTCTGGTTGCTGGTTTTCTTGCAAACCAGAAATCAATCCATAAAACTGGAGACAAGGTTTGTCTTTGGCATGTTTCTGGTGGATTTGCAGTCCTTTTGGAGTCCTCTTGTAACTCTCTTCTTCCCCTTTGTGGCTGGGTCTTAGAGCTTTAATGGCTAAGGCTCTTGGTCATGTTGCAAAGTGCTGGGTTCAAACCACTGCTAGCTAGGTTATGCAACCTACGAGATCCTGTACAGGGTATGTGGATTTCTGTTGCATGATGATCAACGTGTGATTTGATCAAGCCACATTGATCGTAATGACCTGATGATCATCTTGGACTCATTTATTTCCATCTGTCAGTTTTGTTTTGTTGTCCAATCCATTTTACCTTGTGGAGTTGTGATGCATGGGAGATCTTGCAAAATTGGTGCGCACCATGCATTTACAATCATGGTCGAGCATAATTACAGTCAAGATCTCACAAAATTCAGTATTTAAGATACGGGGACAGACCTGGAATGGAGTGCCCAGCAGCAAGCATGCCAGAGATGTGGTTTGATCAAGGTTCACATTGGATTTAGACACGGATACTATGATTGTGATCCCCTTCTACTTCGAACCTTTGTCAAGTGTTGTTGGGTAGGGTTGTTACACAACCTTGAAGTAGACCAAAGGTTAGACAAAGGTTTCTCCCAGGTCCAAAGAGAATAAACTACCCTGGAGATTTTGCAAACATTTGCATAATATCTCAGTTGCAAAGTGTTGAAGATGACCATTGCGTCTTTGTGTGAATCCTGACTGCTTTGAAATCAGGGGTAAATAAATACCATGACCAGTTGCAGTGACACCTGCAAATGTATTACTGCTTGCAAGGGCTTCATTTTATATTCAAATCCTGTTTGTTGCTTGGGTTTGTAGATCTGATTCAATTCAGTTCTGTTCAGTTCAACTCCAAGCAATTGTGCAATTCCTCATATCTCCATAAATAAGTAGCCTCTGTATTCATTTGGCTCAGAAGACTAACTGATTTTGTTGAATATGAGATGTGCAGGAAAGGCGGAAGCACACCCTCTCCTTTCGCAGGACTGGCGTGAGTGCTGAATGTGCTGTCACTGATGAGAAGTATATCCCTAAGGTGCATGTTAGATTAGAAGCTGGTTTGAGATGCTCATATCATATCAGGTTTATAAGGGACACAAAGACAAAAGGCAGAAGAAGATCAGAACATTGTGAGCAGAGAGCTTGACAATATTCAATGTGTTGGTTGGGTTGTGGCATTTGCTAACTGACTAGCATCCTGGAAGAGTGTTTGCTGATCTCTTTATTTGCTGTTTCTAATGTTCTCTTGCTGTGAAGTTAGCTGAGAGGACACCACAGTAGGAAAGGATATCTGAGAGCTAGATGTTCAATAAAATGAATGTTCTGGAGTGCAGATAATTCCAAAGACAAATGAGGCCAAACACCGGATACAAAAAGCCTTGGAAAAGAGCTACCTCTTCACATCTCTTGACAAGGACCAGATTCGTACGGTACTCACCACCACAATCCCAACCAATGTTTCCCATGTGGGAGAAAGTTATTGAACTGGTAACATATCCTGATTGCACTTGAATTTTTACACAATCTTCATTGACTTAGTTGCAATGAAGATTAGCCATCATATTTCTATTTCATTACAAGCAAGGAAAGGGTTAGGAATCAATTGATGAGTACCTTATTTGTCTCTCATGAATGAAGAAAACACAGTGATGAACTGATAAAAAGCATAGATTGGTAGCAGGTAATTGATGCAGTGGAGGAACAGAGACATAAAGCTGGACAGGTCATAATTCAACAAGGTGAATCTGGCCTTATGTTCTACCTCCTTGAGGTGATTCTTCATCTCTCACATGCGTCTTCAAATGTTTTTCCTCTACATTCATCCAAGACACAAATTGAATGAGTACTTCAGCAAATCGAAGTATTCAATCATGTTTCAGGTCTCACAATGTTCATTAGACTATCATTGATGGTTTGTTACATATCTTGTTTTTGAGAGTTTCAAAGTGCTTTCAAGGTGGGAAGTTTTTGAAGTACAACGTAATTAATCAAGTGTGCATGGTATTTGGTAAGCAGGCAGGTTCATGTGAGGTTTGGCTACAGAAGCGACCGGGCACAAATCCAGAGATGGTGAAGACTTATTCTGCAGGCGACAGCTTTGGTGAGCTTGCCCTTCTCTATGATGCTCCTCGTGCTGCCACTGTCAAGGTCCGTCTCTCTCTTTTTCTCTTCTCCCTCACTCTGTAATTGGCTACCCACACAACACATCTGATTCCGAAGGGATCACCATCATGGTGCATTGCATCAAAACATTAATCTTAAAATCTAGAGCTCCCAAAAAACAAAGTGCATGACATGGTAGGATAAAAGGGCAGCCCAACAAGGCATTGTCTAGTGATTCCTTCCCACAAATTGTGCGGGTTGCTGCAGGCAAGCACTGATTGCATAGTATGGGCAATGGATCGTGGCACTTTTCGATCAATTTTGATGACATCAACCAACGAAAAGAGGCAGCTGTATGAGGAATTCCTCGAGAATGTGCCTCTTCTTCAGGTCCTCAGAAAGCCAATTTACAGTTCAAATAAAAATTACTTTCTTAAGGATCCTTGTATTTGTTTCCCTTTTGAACTTTGGGTTATCATAATCATGATGCCCACTTGCCTCATTGTGTTATCACACACCCATTGTGAATATTTGAGTTTCTTGTTTTTTTCGTTATAAGATCCTCTCACACTCCGAGTTGCCATGGTGAATTTTTGGCTTCATTAAATGGCACCTAAGCTTTTCTTCTTGTTAGTTGATCAAATCATGGTTGGCAGTCACTTGACAAGTATGAGAGATCTGCGATTGCGGATGTGCTGGAAGCTGAGTACTTTGATGCTGGGAAAGTTATAATAATTGAGGGCACACCAGGAGACAAGTTCTACTTTCTTGAAGAGGTTAGCAGTAATCCTCACTACCCTCAAGCACTTGAGAAATTTCCTAATGTACTTGGAGTGCACCTTACATCCGTGAGTATCTCTCTCTTAGAAAAGGGGAGGAGGGTTCTACCTGTACTCCTTAAGAGTGGTAAGGATCTTATAGGTGGGTTCTTACACCTACACCTATCACTCTTTTAGGTAGGTGTAAGAACCTACCTACAAGATCCTTACCACTCTTAAGGAGTATGTGTAAGAACCATCTGCCTCCTACACCTCATGATCTTTATGATGAGCCATTATTTTTCTTTGTTTGTTCCCTTGTTTCCTTGGATGGATGAATGGACAAGGAAATTGTTAAGTTTTTTTTGTGTAGTTTAAAGTTTTTCTTTCTAGGACTGGGCTGCTTAGGTGCATTCTATTGTTTTTTGAATATCCAATTTCAATTGTACATATCTATTTCTGGCCTTGGGTTTTAAATTCTATTTTTCAACCTCAAGGACTTCCTCGTTCTTGTCTCCAACAATAACCTTTTAAAAACCATATTTTTGCACTTGGAATTTTTGTTTTGGTTTATATTTTGTGTTTTGGTGAGAATGATTAGTAAAGAAAATTACCATTAAATTTCTATGAGTGAAAAAGTGGATTGCACCACTTTGAGTATCACCAAGTAAGATTATGAATCAAATAAATCTTGGACCAACCATCCAATGTCAAGGTCTAAAAAACAATTTTATAATAATATGAGCATTCCAATTAACATAGATGACCCAAAGATGGGACTATTACAAAATCATGTGTATAGGGAGAAGCGGAGGCAAGATCAAAAGGTCAAATTGTAATGAGATACAATAAGGGAGATTACTTTGGTGAATTGGCATTGATTAATGATGCTCCACGAGCTGCCACCGTGGCAACAGTCACAAAATGCAAAGTTGTTTCCATCAACCGTGAAAGTTTCAAGGTTAGCTTTCAAAGCTTAAACACAAGTTGCAAATGGCAAGCAAGCTTTTTTTAATGTTCATACTTCGAAGTTTTTACTACCAACATTCGGAGCTATGCTTGATTGTTATGTTTTAGATCCTAACATGGTTAAGAATATATGCTAAGATGAATTTAATCTATAACATGTGTCCATTCCTTTTTCACAAGTCCACATCCCTTTTGACCTAACTTTCCACATATTCACCTCTTTGCATTCTACTATGTGGTTAAAAAATTCTTTACATAAGAAAGGAAAGAGATCATTTGATGTTAAGATGACTAAACGTATTTTCTACAAGGTCCATTGAGCCACTCTAGGTCCTACCTCCTTGGAAGGGTAGTGGTTCTTCACATAACCATTGTACACAATGCTCCAAAATGGAGAGCTCATTCATTTAGGTCTAAAATGTTTATTGGGGGCAAGTAGGCCTGTGTAATGGAAATTGGGAAACCTTGTCTCACTTTCACATATACACCTTGTCAAAAAATGCCATTAAGGGCCTCTTGATTTGAAGAGGCAATAACTAGTCTAATGTACTTTTACCATATTAAATATTTTTCAAAAGTTTTAAATTATCATCTAAATATGAATTAGTGGATGGATGGCACAGAGGTTGTTGGGAAAGCTTGAAGACATCTTGCATCGAAGGAAAGCTGAGTACACCCACACTAGCACATGATTGCACACTCAATAATCACTTCACTTATTTGCAAAATTGCATTTCCAGCTTTATTTTTTTAATTATTTTGATTTTTCTAGTGTGTGAACAATTTGTATAACAAGGTGGTTGTTATACTACATGGACAATAAGTTGACCCTCCCCCAATTTTAATTATGAATTTTATTATTTCTATGCATTTCACACTACTTTAACCATTAAAATTCATCGACACATCTTATAGAGAAAAATACAAGGACATTGAAAGCAATGATCCAAACACAATTTTATTGAATTTTTAAAAAATATGTCCCAATAACACCTTACAAGTAGATTCATTTTTGGATGTGTGTTTACCTAAGACAAAACCTAATGTAATTGAATGTCCATTTAAATGCATTCAGCCATTCTCCAATTTGAAATTTAGGTAGTAATCTTGCACCTGCAAGCAAGGTCTTGTTGATATAACTTCTTATCTCCTTCATTTTTTAGGATAAGAAAAAGCTTATTAACATGCATCATGGCATTTCAACATCTATTATTATACAAATGCAATACATTACTTGCACACCACACATTGATCAACAAATTGTATCAAACTAGTATTGGAAGAGTGTTATTTAAAACTAGTCATTTGATGTATAACATGTTGCCATCATATGGCATGACATCATTGTATCAATTAATATAATGTGATTATTTTGCTCCAATTAAGTGTTCATGTTCAATGCTTGGTGAATTTTTCATTTTGTTCAATCACATATACTACCCCTCACAACGTGAGTTTTGAATACCATGTAATAAAGATTTGAAAAAATGTTGAGGCTTAATGTTTTGGTCATGGGTATGATATGTAGGTTGTGGGACATGGAGGTTGAAACATGATGGTTGGGCATAAGGTTGAATTGATATTCCATATTTGCATGGACATCACAATTGATAGTTGATTAGAAAATGACTTTGGTAGAACATTTTCTATATACTCAAATCAAATTTACTATTTGCCCAAAGGTTTATGTTTGTCTTGGTCTTTGAAAGGTTATATATTGAACAGTTACAAATCATTTTTTTCCCAAGCATTTGAATTCACATGTGATTTCTTTCTGCTAAAAATACCATGAAATATTTACAAGTTGTTTTATACACCATTTATATGATGTAATTTTTGACATATTTACCATTTATATAAGTGAAATTATTGCCCATTGTATTGGAAATTTGTCAAATAATTGCATCAAGAAGCATGTGCCAAGATGTTACATATGTCATTTTGAACATTATGTCTTGATGAAGATTATCTATTCATTGGATTTGGTTGCATTCCCAGTCTTAAAAGTCAGGAGTGTCAAGGTAAAAGTTTTATAAGTTATATTTAGCTTCTAAGTTTTCAAAAGTATAGAATTGTAATTTAAAACATTGTCCAACTCCTTTGGTGGCTCCTAAGATTGGGAGTGCACCCATTTCCAATGGTATATATTATGTATGACTTGTTCAAGGATTTGAACTATGAGGTCACAATTTAGGTTTATGTTGTGCTATAATGGTTTCTTTTGTAACACCTAAAGTAGGATGCTACTAAAATTTTGAAGGCCTTAAGACCTAGTTAGTTAGTGGAATTTGTTTAAGATCTTTTGGGAAATTTGTGGGATGATGGAATTAAAATTCGGAGGTTACTAGTTATGAGGGCAACTTTTCCAATGAGGAGATTTGGGTTGCATGGAAAATTTGACAAAAAGACAATATTGAGAGGGTAGGAGTGTAGAAAGGGGGATAATTACATAACTTGATATATATGGAGAGTGCTTAGATTGGAAGACAAAACTAGATTGCACTCATTCTTCTTCATTCTTCTTCTATGTAGAAAAGGTACTTGACCTAAGGAGGCATGGACCTCGTGTGAATTATGTGGAATTTTGATGCAGTAAAAAGATTTATAAATTTTATTTTTCAGGTTATGTTTTGTTTTTGGTGTGCAAGAAAAACATAAATCCTCCATTTAGTTATTTTTCTTTTTGTTGTGCATCAATGGATCTCATGCATTTTCACATATTAGAGGAAAGGAATAATTAAAATATGGTGTTAGGATCATCAATGGACTGGTCAATAAACAATGCTTTTGATTTGAGGATATGCATGTATGTGGTAGCCGAGTCTATTAGTTGATAGTCAGATGAATTTCAACTTCAGACTCAAGGGAAAGCTCTATGTACGCCATGGTTTAATGTTAGGATCAATTGGAGATCCTTGAGAGCAAGGAACCAAGGTGTGTTTTCTTGACATCAAACACTCTGTGCAATTGAGTAATTTCAACTAGAACTTGATGTTCCCAAAGAAAATCCATGTGATTTCTTCATATTTCCATCAAATGCCGAATGGTTATTTATTATGTTCCCAATTTGTTCCCCAAGTTCCCAATAGCAACACACTTTGGGTGGTGGATTAATTAAAAAAGTCCATCACCCAGAGACAAAAAAAAGTCCGGATTGTTCCCCCAATAAATTAATACTAATCCCTCTCACATTGACCCAACACATTGTGTTTAGTATCATTTGTTGGCCTTGCCTACCGAGGCAAGGATATTGTGTTTAGATTCATTACAAAGTACAGTAGCTTAATGGATTTTGGCCCCTAGGTAGGTAATAATAGGTCTATTTTTATATGAGGATTTTTGAAAGGTGAAATTTTGGCTTGTGTTGAAACTTGAGATTAATTATAGAGTTATAATGTCTTGAAATATTTTGGTTTCTTTTTTAGAGGATTTTTTGAAGATTATAATTTTTGCATGGTGAAATATTTGAGTTTTCATCATAATTCTTCTTTTGCCTTAAGATACTTTTTAATGTAAATGGCAAGGCCACAATGTGACACACCCCCTTGTTTATTTGCATTTGCATTTGTGACATACTTGGACAACACTGGTGAACCTTCTTCACATAAGAGCATCTCCAACATAAAGCACAATGCTGGTTCACTCACCAGCGCACCATCCACTGGATGCCTGTTATTATTCAGTTGTGGATGAACCTCAACCGAGTTAATATTTGGTTTCACCTTGATAACCAATTTTATAAGAAATGGGTCTCATATATAGGTAGATAGGTAAAGAAAATAGGTAACTATTATGTAAGTAGATGGTTTATACACACAGGTAAGGGCTGTTTTTACTACCTACTTACTAACAACCCACTAGCTTCTAGTGGGTTGTTAGTAGGTAGGTAATGGAAAAAGGCAACTGAGGTAACCACCATGGTTAGCTAGGAAATGAGACCCAACAGAAAACTGTTTCCTGACCACTTACCATCCATCCTCCATGGTGTACTGGTGGGTGCTGGTTCACTCTGGCCCATGTTTCTGTCAGCCTTTTTTTTATTGGCTAAGGGCGACTTTAGATGGGTCCAAGGTCCAGGGAGCAATAAATTCAAGCAATCTTATTGGTCGAAAGCTTTAAATTGGTCCCAAGGCCTTTAGATGAGGGTCCAAACCAAAAAGTGGCAAATTGAGGCTAAACCTACATGGCACCTGTTTTGGAGGGAAAATCAATTGGTTTGGACCCAAAAACAGTGCTAAAAGGAGAGCTCCTGAGTTGGAGAACCCAGAATCAGGCTAGGGACCAAGGTACAGTCCAACTCAAGGATTCAATTTGTTTCAAATCAGTCCAAATTGGTTCCTAGGAAATTTGACCCTGAAGTGGGTCTAAAGTGGGCCTAAGTTTGGTCAAAAAGTGAAATAAAAGTAAAAAATAAAAAATGAAATTGTTTTGGAGGGTTTCCATCGCCAAATAAAAATAAGCAAATTTCTGTATTTGGTTTTCAGTGTGTAGTCATGAATGTAGAAGGTTGATTAAAGATTTGTATTTCACATTTTGTTTATAACCAGATTTGGCTAAATTTCTCTAGGGATGATTGTCGGTTTTTGTTCATCTTTTTACAGATGATTGCCACTTAGGCTATATAAATAATTTCCTTAAAAAAAGACACTCGTTTCAGTGTGTGTGTGTGTGTGTTTTTTTTGTTCACAATATTTCATGTCTCTGTGATTTTTTTTTCAAAAGGTGGAAAAAACACAAAAAAATTGTGATTTTAAGAGTTTTTGTCATTTTTAGAAAAATAAATAAATTAGCTATATCTAAACCAGTATTTTTTTTTCATTTTTTTGGTATAAAAAATTTGGAAAAATTTAACCAAAAAAGGAAGAAGCAACATTAGTTGAATTTACACTTGAAAAAAGAAAAAATTCCTAAATTTTCCCAATTTATTTGTCAAAAAATAGTGCAAAAAAAAACAAAACACTGGAGGAACTTTGAGTGTGTTTCCAAGACATTCCTTTTTTATGTTCACAAAGTTGACAACCTTTATTTTTTGAAATAAAATAAAGCTTACTCTCCCTAGTGATCGTCATTCGTCTACTGGTTACAAATTCTCATCTTTTACAAATTCCCAAATTGGACAAACAAGAGTGCTCAGTGCTCACCCGGGATTCCACACAAAAGGCCAACTTCAACACATGTTTGTTGAATAATTAATTAAATTTGGAAAATTCCATGTCAAATAGTAGAATATTTTAATAATTAAAAAAAATCCTTCATAAAATTTTGATTTTTGAAAATTTTATTTAAATTTTTTTTCAACATTTTTACAAATAATTTAACTAGCGAGGTTGAAGCTGCCAAGGTACTATGGTACACAATTATGCAAAAGAATGGTGCAAACTTTCACCTTGACATAAGGATCTCGAACAATGACTCTAAGAAATCTGGGTTTTTTTCTGGTTTTATTGGGTTGTTTGTAAATGGCGAGCTGCATCTGATTCTGTCGATTTTTCCCCTGGCTACGTATAGCCAAAAAGCTATATTAAAAATTAAAAATCCTAAAATCAAGTGTGTTTTTGAAATTTTCAATAGCCAGAATTCAACCAAAATTTAAGAAAAATCACCAGAGATCATGGTATAGGTATTTAGCCAAAATGTTGAAGGATGCATGTTTTTAAAATCATACTTTCATATTCATCTTGTAGCCAAAATTTGGCTGAGTCTTCCCATGGATCATTGCCAATTTGGCTATATAAGAAAATTTACAAAAAAACACCTGATCTGATTGGTCCAGAAGTAGGGATTGCGTAATCTTACCGTGGTTAGGTTAGTTTGGGAACTCTGGCTAACTCTCGAGGGTTACGCAGACGTACGCCAACGAATGCGTCTTTCCTTCGCATGTGTGTGTTTCTGTTTTGCTTTTCTTGCGGTCTCGCGATTGCCCCTTCTTCCTCTCACGCAAATCCGCAAATCTCGCGCAGCAATCTGCGTTTCTTGCAGCTCTAGGACTACATCATTTCTTAGCTTCTCTTGCCATTCAAGTACCAGACAGTGGAGGATTTTGTGTTATCTTCGACGTGAATATTCCGTGGAGACTCTCGGCGGACCGAGACTGGGATTCGAATTGTGTACAAAACATAGTTTCTTCAGCAAATGCTTGTCTTCGTAACGCCAATTGCGTCATCCGAGCCTTACTGTCGAGGTATTCCGACTTTCCCTGGCTTTCTAGAAGGAAATACAAAATACTTGTTAATTCCGTAAGACTAGATTTTTGGTAATCCCCGGGGCGGGTAACGCTTGCACAGAAGGCCATTTTACGTTGGCTAGTTCGGAAATCCATTGTTTGTTATTACGCTTCGTTTAGATCTAAGCAGCTAAAAGAGGAGCTTTGGACTAGCCCGCTGGATTCTGGAACTTAGCTTTGAGTGCGCGGGTTATGGTTCTTCAAAGCAGCTCCACAGCAGGTTTTTACTATCGCGATGTCTGTGCAAATTGTGACCCTAGGTGTCTATACTTGTGCCGCGACACGGCAACTCTAACCAGGCCATTTGGAAGATCCGCTCGAACAGTGCAGCTTCCTGAATAGGGTTTAAGATCATAGGGGCCACGATCAAACATATTTCAGTGCACACTGTCAACGGCGATTCATAAGATTCTATTGTAATTCTTCGTGTGCACATAAATAGGTTTTATTGTAGGAATTTACAATAGCAGAGATCAAGGTGCGCTTGGCCTCTGTTTTGAAGGGTAATCCCCTGCTTGGACAGGCGCAAGCTAAAGGAAAATGAACCTTAAACCAGCACAAGCTTGTTGCAGCTTGAATGAGTATACTATTGACCTTTCAATTAGCTACTATATATACCTCTTGAGTGCTGGCCAACATCATGACATCATGACTGAGTCTTTGGCTTGCTTTTGGAAATGTGGCAGAACCTCAGGGTGCAGATTTTCACATAATTGTTTTCCAGAAAATTTGAGCAGATTATATATATACATATATTTACACAGCTATATTTGTTAGGAGCTGATGAAGTGAATGGGGAGTAGTGGCAGCTACTCACTGCCATTCATGATGAAGATGATGGGCTAATACTTTGTGAGTAACCCTCACAAGGGTTGTGACCACCACTCTTTCCTATCAATATGTTAATTTTGGTTTAGCTGGAACTGTCAAAATAACAGTTTACTTTAAACAAAGTTTTATTGTGGAGTTTTCTCTGCAATCTCATATATGTAATCTCTTGAATGAATTGGTTGAGAAGATTCAGTGCTCTGAATTGACAGTGACTCTTCTTAGTGTACTGTGATCTGTGATGGGTAAGACAGCCAGTGAATGCTTGAGCGTATGATTAGTCCTAAACCTAATGTTGATCTTCTCACATGTAATTGGTTAATTCATGACCTCCATTCACTGCCTGGAGCTGATGAGTCAGTGGGGATGTTATAGTATTTAGTAAATATCATGCATGTTTGCTGTTGAAGGTCTCTGAACATGCATGTGACTGTCACTGTTGTTCAGACTGTTCCTTAGCTTCTGTATTGTTTCATCTGTTCTTTAGGGTTGGGTTTTGACTTTGTCCTGTTTGCAATATAAGATTTGAAATTTCTATAACCTTATTTTGAAGTCATTTATCAATTCAGGTGAACTTAAACCATATGTATAGAGAAGTTCTCAGTACTTGTGAAGATGTCTTTGATGTTATTAGTTTATTGGGCGTGTTTTTATGCAGGTTGCATGCTTATCTGCTATGTGATGCAGGGCTTGTGGTTTTTTCAAATGCTGAATCAAGTTACATAGATGGAATTATATCCTGCTGCAACAGTATTGGAAGCTACAGTTTCAGCAACTTGTGACTCTAGGTCATGGTTTACATGCTGCTGGAAAAGCTCTCTGTTTAATAATTGATTGGTTTCAAGAAAGGAAATGGGGCAGTCTGTGGGAGAACCTGCCAGGGTGCTCCTTCTTTTTTCAAGCTTGTTGTTTCTGGGAACAGTAGGCAGGGTCAACACAATTGGAGCAGGTAGAGCATCAGAGAATCACAATCACAGAGTGCTTGAATTTCTGGATGTGGTCAAGGGACATGCAGAATTCAGGGTCTCAGATAAACCTGTGCAAGGCCATTTTTTAGGGGTTGCAGATCAACAACTCAGAAATGAGTATCCTTGGGTTTCAAGAAGGCTATTACAAAGTAATGAGATACTGGAAACCGGTGAAGAACACAAAGAGGTACCTTTTGAACATTTTCCGTCCACAATTGAATTGAGCTTCCAAATTCAATTACTTGATCATGATCCTCTTATTTATCCCACAGATTGTTTAGCATCAGTTTCTATTTTACACATGAAAGTTATTAGTTGCATAAAAAATTTCTGCATTATAAAGAAATAAAATTAACATCTTTGTGGTCAAGGTTTGGAATGCCCATATTGTCACTACATGCCATCCTACCATCCAGATTGCCAATTACTTGAGAAAGGTGAACAGACCATATTCACTTTGTTTCATCTTGCCATTCACTTTTGTTACATTGAATGTTGAAACATGGCAGTTATGGAGGCCCCATTTGGATTTGAACCTGGATCAAATTTTGGAGCACAGCTCTCACAATACACAGCAGTACCTGACTGATGACAGTGAAGGAGCAGGGATCTTGGGAACCCTTTCTGAGGCAGGTCTCATTTATGTGAAAGAAGTTCTGGTGAATCAAATACTAAAAGAGATTACACCACTCTCTTTACCTGATATACATTCACAAGCGAAGTCTCCAATTGGTCAAGTTGACACTACCATCAGTCATATTGAGTTATCGGGTGCCAATGTTTCTTACTCTGATGTTGATTTGGGAAAGACTGGAATTACAGTTTTTGCTGGGGATATCAAGGCAAGGATGCGTTTTCATTGGAAATATGAGTGTACTTCCAGCTATATTCCATTTCCTGTAACTGATGGAGGATGGGCAGATGTTGAGGTCAGTTTTTGGTCCTTTCTATGTCCTTGACTCAGGTATATTATTGGCTGCATTTGTTCCATGTCTGCTATCACATGCAAGAAGACCCAGTTAGAGTTTCATTGAAATATTCTGGTAGATGGTGGTCCATGCACTTGCACTTGTGCTGGGTAGGGCAACAAAGAAAGTGCTTGTTTTTTTCCCCAAGAAAGTTTTGCAGTGTGTTTACTGTCACTGAGCAACCTTTCTACTATGAACACAACTTTTAATTTGTATATAGTAGGGTAAACTGTATCAAAGTAGCTAATCGTTTTTATGGTTTATCAGCCTTCTAAGTTATGGTGGACTGGGCTTACCAAAGTAAATAAGCATATTCAGTACTTTGCAGGGTTCTCATTTTCTTGCACTGGCATCCTTTGTTTCACAGTTCTCTTTAGCTTGCTTGGTTGTTGTAATGTGCTTGTTTCCGCAACCAAGCCTCAGTCCCATGAGATGTGAATGAACAGTTGTGAGGATTGTTATTCTGGTCCATAACAAGATTGGAATAGTGGTTTGGTATGAAGTAGAAGGCCTGCTAACTGCTATGCATGATAGTGACATCAAGTGCCAGAAGAAACTAAATGGAAGAAATTACATCTCCTGTGCCTCTAACCAGAAAGCATATGAGGGGGTTTTTGCACAAATTTGCACCAGAGAATTATTTGTGACACCCTTAACTTGGTCATGTAGTAAATTCATGGAATTCAACGACTTGGTTTCATTATTGGGAGAAGAACTATCACAGTATAGGATTGTGCCTAACATCCATAGCTTGCTCATGTAATCGCATGGATAGTGGCATGGTTTCAACATCAGCAAAGAAGATCACAAGGGCATTGAGGTTTGTGGTGAATTCTCAGGTGACAGGCATGCAGGCTGGTGTAACTTTCACATTGCAAGCACATAATGGAACTTTGCGGTTAACTGTTGTGGAATGCGGGACTTATATTGAGGATCTGGACATTGAGTTGCATGGTGGTGCTTCTTGGCTTTACCAGTGGTAACTAATCACTTTCTCAGTCAGTTTGGAGCACAATGATAGCCTATTGTTGGCTTATGTCCTGGTAATTTACATGGTACTAATTGTAAAGAGTTAGCTTGTTGCAGCTTCAATAATACTTGACTTTCTTTGTGAGCTATAGCATTTGAGTGTTAGCCAACAGCATGACTGAGTCTGCCTGCTGCTTTTGGAGATGCAACAGAACTCAGGATGCAGACTTGAGTGAGTGTTTACCCAAACATTTTGGCAGATTATTTATACTTTTCTACTCCCACCTTCTGCATTGGTTGGTACTAGTCAGTATCATGACTGAGTCCTCCTCCCATTGCTTCTGCACCTGCGACAGAAACTCAGTATGCAGGCTATTGGTTTCACTGGCCTTTTCCCACTGTAGGGAGCTGATGCAGTCAGTGGGGAAGTTATGATAGATGAGTCACTATCCTATACCTATATGTTACTGCCGATGTTCCCTGAACAAGTGATAGGCTGTCACTGCTGATTATACTGCTTGTTTTTTTTGTTTTTTTGTTCTGTTCTTCCCTTCTATGTACTTCTTCCTGGTTCTTCTCTGGGAGTTTTCCTTTGATGTGAAGGAAAGGTTTTTCACCTGGTCCTGGTTTCCTTAATTGTGATTATGGAGATTTCTCAATACTCATGAGAGTTATTGATTATCTACACCCATCTTTGGGAGCTCATGAAGTCAGCATAAAGTCATGGTAGCTAGTCACTGCTATTTATAATAAAGGCAATGGCCTGATGCTTTGTGAGTGACGCTCTTAAGGTTATGACCACATCTATTTTTCTTGTGTCAGTTTTGGTTTTGTTGGATGCAACATAACCATTAGATTTGAAGTATAATTGTGGAGTCTTCTCTGCAATCTCATAGATATGGCACTAGTTCTTAAAAAGCTTCCCAGGTTCTGAACAACAGAGTTAGTCCCATTTGTGTTGTTCACTGATCATGTTGCACTGAATTGATACCATTGTTTCAAAAATGCCGTGTGTTACAAATGATTGATCTCAAGTGTATACCTATCAGAGAAGATTAGAAGTGGTCATTTGATGCAATCTTAAATGGAGTAGTTGAAATGGTTGAGGCAGAAAAGAGTACAGAGATATTTTTCATTTTGTTTCTCACCTTTGGCCTGTGGCAACCTGAACCAGGTTTGTATATGCATTTGATGATGAAATTCGGGCAGCAGTTGAGGGAGCCATCACATCAGCTATTATCTCAGGGGCTCGAAAGTTGGACACTTTTCTTTTGGGACTTCCACGAAGTCTTCCAATTGATGATATATCTGCTGTTGATGTCACAGTTGTGGAAGACCCCTTTGTTAGTCCCACCTTTTTGAGTGCAGGTGTAAAGGGTGAATTTATCTCTCTGAAGAAACCCACTGTCCCCCTGCAGCCTGACCATTCCTTGCCCCCAGGAATATTCTGTAGTGAATCCGCAAAGATGATCACCATTGCTGTATGTGATTATGTCATCAATTCAGCTGCAAAAGTCTATTTTGAGGTACATTGCTCTCTTTTGGAGCTGATAATGCTCTTGCCTTTGGTCTTCTGCTTTCTACATTTCTATGAGCCCTTAGGTTCGAGCTGGAGCTTCTCTGATTTTGCCCATATACCTTCATGTACCTTGCTTTTTTGTTTTGTTGTCACTTTTTTTCAATCTTTTATCTTTGTTAATCTCCTCATTTCCCTTAGCTCTTGGGGTTGCCCATAAAGTTTCCTCTATTTTCCTTGGTCACACAATGTCCAAGGAATTTAATGTATTATTCAAACGAACATAGTTGAAACCTGCCTTGGAGCTCCTGTGAATACAGCAAATTTCCATTTTCCCCACCCTGTTGTTTTCTCTGGTTCTGAGTCTTGTCAGTGTCTGCTTTTTTCTAGGCAGGAGTCTTGGATTGGTTGGTTGATGAGTTGCCCCAAGAGTCAATGTTAAATACAGCCTTTTGGAAGTGGCTTATACCACAGCTCTACAAAAAGTATCCAAATGATGACATGGCACTTGACTTCTCTGTCTCTTCTGCACCGCAAGTTGAACTTTCAAAGGATGGAGCGAAGGCATTCGCAGGTGCTGACATGACAATTATTGTCAAGACCAACAATGGTTCAGTCCCTGTAGCCTGCTTATCCATGGTGGGTGTTTGTTTCATTGTATTGGTTTGATAATTTTTCCTGAAGTATGACAGCACTATTCACCTTGTGATGGTTGTGAGAGGACCCTCACTGCACTTTTAAAGTGGGACATTAACCGGTATTGTGATTGATGTACACCATAATGGGTTTTGTGTAGCCAGCAGAAGGACTACTACTGTGAATAATGTGTAACTCTTCCCAAATTTGTGCCTACTTACCACTAGCTGTGAGGAAACCTGCTGCATGCAATTTGTCACCGTTTGAACCTTTGTAGTTCCAGAGCTTTGAGAGATTCCTCAGTGGCTTGTAATACCAAGAAAAAGCGTACATCATTAGGAAAACTTTATCTGCCAGTAATGTCTACTCCATAGGCTGCAAAATATGATGCTCAGTAAGCAGCATTCTTATGGGTGGTAATATAGGATACACTTCTCATTAAACAGGGTGCCAATTGAGTATGGAATCTGGAACAACATTGTACATCACATGGCAATGTTTGTAGTTAATGGCTATATCTGTGTCTTGTAGGTGTTAAAGTGACGGCCATTTTGTTGCAGACTTTTTCAATGGATGCTATAGCTGGACTTGCGGGGAACAACATCACAGCACAAGTCACATTAAATGATCTCACCCTCCAGCTAAAATGGAGTGAGATTGGCAAATTCCCTGTTAAACTTATGCAGGTAGTAGCCTTTCTGATTGCTCCTCTTTTATCTTTGTTGTGCATTTTGTGGTGTGGGGCTCATGTCATATAAGCTGCTAGCCTCTTTGTACATAGGTCACAGTTTTACTCAACATGACTCTTACATGTTAACAGTTGTTTAACTCTGGTGTGAGGTCAGGCTTTCTATTTCTGTGAATAAGTGTGTTGAATTTGACCTAACACATGATAGCTTTCATCTGCTTGTAGATGGAAAATAAACACTCGAAATTCAAGTGATATAGGGCTTAGAAGACAAACTGTAGTTATGGTACATATGAGATTGCTGGGTGAATTCACTTGTTGCTTGTAGGTTCATGTAATTCCTAAGTCCTACCTATATTGTGTGAATGGCAATATGGTGGTCTCATGATACAAACTAGCAAGAATCTCAAAAGAAAAAAGAAACCTGAAGTAACAGTTGGCCACTGTGATATTATCTTCTGTGCAGTCAACAGTGCGCACATTGGTTTCAAAAGTGATTATACCAATATTAAATCACAGTCTGAAGAAGGGGTTTCCACTGCCAGTGTTTCCAGCAATTGACCTCCAGAATGCAGATGTCAGATATGACAATGGCTACATCCTTATTTGCAGTGATGTGCACTATAAAGGTGGATACATCAAACCATCTGTACGACCTCCTGACGAGCTATCTTTGACAGTATTCTTGGAAAATGATTTTCTAAGTGGAAGGTAAATGTCACAAGGAACGCAAATACGAGCAAAAACATATATCTTATGCTGAAAGAAGAAATGAAAGAATGTTCACAGAACTAAGGGATGAAACATGGATTCAAGACGATCAGGAAAGACAATGCAGCTTCCAAAAAGGTGGTGAAAATGATGTCAAGAATTCTCCTATCAAAGCCTGCAAGGTAAGTGCATTGAAATGAATCTTCATCTACTCTTAGGATTTTAAATGTTCCTTTTTCAAGCTGGTTTCCTTAAGTACTTTGTCCCCGACCAATTTTAGGGCATAGTAAATGGGGCATCCTTGTTTATAGGGGGTACAACAATTTAAGAAATATTAGATGGGTAAATGGATCCAGACTAAAGAGAACTAGTGCAGATAGTGTAGAATGATTGGCATATGAAGGGGAGATGTGTACTGAATGGTTAGAACTGAAAGTTATGACACTTGTAAATGCAATTAAGTGGTTTGTACTGGTGAAGGTGATTTCTACTGGTGATTTGTCCTGTGGACAAGTCACTCTTCTCTGAAGGTTTACAGACTATACCTTGTCAGATCTGTTGTTTGTTGATCTCCTTAGGTTACTGCTTACAGTCTGGTGATATGCCATGCTGAGCAATTTGTTTAGCAGGGAGAAATTCTGTCTGATGGCAGTGTAATTACCACAGTTTACATCTGAGAGGATGCAGTTTCATCAAAGGTGTCTCACATCATAGTTTAGGACAGGCTTACTCCATTCTTCTTCTTCAAACCCCTTCTCAAACAGTTAATCACACAGTGAGAACTTGTGGCAATTTGTGGCAAATCGTGTTCCTTTGTGGGGGTGATACACAATTGATCTTGCCTTACAGGTCAGTTGACATCATGCTTAAAATTTTGTCTTCAGATTTGGTGGCAAATTGTACTACCTTCAAGCAAAGAATGTTACAGTCACATGAAACAGAGATTTCACACATTTTGATCTTTTGTTGTCAGTAAATTTTGACTTAGCCATGTTGATCATGTATGATATATCATTGATGTAGCAAAACTTCAATTTTCCAACTGAGGTTGCTTTTATTCTACTGCAATTGTTTTCTATTCTTGGGGGTTGTTGCCTAATGGAACCAGACCAGCTCCTGATTCTCACCCCTAGTCCATGAGATCAGAATCACTATGATTCTGTTTTGCTTTTCTGGATGCAATTGGACTTGAGGAAAGACAATGCTTCACAACTGTAGTGATCAGCTGACAAAACCATTGCAGCAATAATATAGTGAATGCAAATGAATAACATTACAGTTGTGATCTTTCTTACCTTAACAACAAAACAAGATGGCACATGATTGACATCATGGATCCCTTCTAAGGTTGGACCGGCCTCCAAGAAGTGAATGCTCACTCAAATTTGTGGCCTTATGTATCGTGGCATAGCAATTGCCTCATGTAACTCATACATGTACAAAATCTCCCTGACCAAAATCTTCCTGACTGCATACATGTCCCCTCAAGCTTTCCATTGGGCTGCACACTGCTAACAGCCCCAACCGTACCACTTGTGCCTTTCATCATCTTGAAGTGAAAGATTCTCAGCAGTTCAGTGCAAGATCTCTTGTCATCAAAGATGGGAGGCAGCCCCAAAACCCAAGCACACCATACTGCCCAGCCATCTTGTCTGTCTGCATCATAGCAACCATTTTGTAATCAGGAAAATGTGAAGCACTAGCAATTCTGCTGAGAAAAGCACAAGGCATGAATTTTCAAACTTAAACATGGTACATCACGATCCTACACTGCTCGTACTTGCAGAAGTCCTGTTCTATGAGAGTCCTACAGTGGCACTCACCTCTATGGAGTTCTTGTTACCACTTGTACTGCAATTATAATTGAAGAGTCATTCCATAGCTGCTTCTTGTACACATGCTGATCTTGGCTGGATTTCGCTCAAAAAGTACTATATATATCCTTGTCCTCTCCCTTGTCTGTCATGGCTGCAGCTGCTTGGAGAGCAGCAAGCTGTAATCCCTCACAATATGTACGGCCCAAGGACAGAATGCCATCACAAATCCTATCTTTTATTGCTACCACATCCACGTACCTGGATATGCAAAATGGATTGGAAATCAAGTATCTTCTTGGTAATGCCTGGCAAACATTGCAACAACCTCAAACACAATCAGGAGAAATCCCCTGTAACCAAAAGGTATCATAACAAAGATGACGCTTAAATTTGTGCTGAGACCCTTCCAACATCTGATTTTGAATATAGTGTAAGCATTGACCCATGGACCAAGGTCATGTGGCACTCAGCACCAAATTTTTTGTTGATACCTGTGCTTCCAGCAGCCATGTACATAAGTTTCTCTGGATTGTTGGAGAGAGTGGCAGCTGCAAAATCTCTTTGGAGGCTGATTTCAAGCTTGGAGGAAAACCCTACAAACTGAAAAAACCTTCAATGGGTTTGTCCCAAGCACATCACATGGGTCACCCTGAAACACAAGGAACCAAATTGCAAGAGACACTAAGAGTATTGGTGCTCTAGATAGGTGGAACAGAGACAACTGCACTTTGACTGTTTTCTGTCAAAAGTAAACAGCACTTGAGATGAACATGTACACCATAAACTGCATTCTGAGGCCACTCAAGGACGTGGTGGGTGACTTAGAGAAGATGATACTTCTGGTGAGACTTCATCAAATGCATGCTGAGTACAAGTGTAGAGCAATGAACAGAAGCTCTCTGCTGGAATGCACCATTAGCATGACATAACTTCTGTTTACAGGAGGGACAGGATTCTGCAACAGGGTAAAGCCTTCCCGTCACTAAAACACAGTATCCTTAAAACCTGAGTTTCCCATTCAAGTGCACAGGAAAGTAATACAGATCCAGAAAAAGAGAGCAGTCTGATGTAGAGGTTGACCTGTTACAAGTTTTTTGCATGTTAGAAAGAAAGAAACTTGAGGTTAGTCAATCTTGAAATGTACCCCAGTTTCAAAGACCTGCAGAGATGTAGCATGCATGGTGGAAAGCTTCATTAGAGTCTTGAAATGCCGGTAAGAAATGAGAAACATGTGAGAATGTCCGTACTCCTATAGAGTGTAAGAGCTCGGCATAGACATTGTGCATAGAAGACTTGAAACTACTGGCACTGTGGCCTTGTAGTCCTAGCCACAAACTCAATTGGATGACAGAAGAGAGGAGGCAGGACCTTTGGGGAAGAGAAGAAGAGAGATGTGAGGCAAGAAGAGAGGAGGCAGTCCACATGGTTCTCTTCCTGAGAGGAAGGACCAAGATTTCAGGTATGGCAGAGTATTTGGTACCTGGGCAGTGTAACATTTTGGAATGTAGTATTCCACAGGAGTGGCTTGAACTTGCAGAATGTCAGCAGCTCCTAGCAGGAATGATATCAGATGCATATCTTTAAAATATGGTTTTCTGAAAGAATGGCTGAGAATGTCATTTTGAGAGACATCTGGAGCTCCAATGTACCATCAAAGGAATTATACCTGCAACATTACCTAAAGGGCAGCTGATCCAAAGATACCTGCACTGAAGTCTCTGATCACTCAACCCACCCTGCTGCTGATTGAATTCAAGCCTAAGTAAACAATGACCCCTATGAACAACCAACCTAGAGATACTATTGAAGGATTGCTTGACATCTATAAAACCACTTTCAACTGTTAGTCTACAGCAATAAATCTAGCATGAAAGTCTTGCAACTTGCCCAGTTTGTAAACCCTTGTGTAAATGCTCCTCACAAATCCATCCCACTTTGGCTCTCTGCTCATCCTTGCTATCACTCTCTGCAAGCCAAAGTCTTGGAAAATTGATTTATCCTTCAAGTAGTCCACCGGCCATTATTCTGCAAACTCTTTCTGTGCAGTTCTCACAGCTGAATCTGCATCCATCACAAGTTCCTCAGAAGTAACAGTGGCCCAGTCCATTGGCAAACATGATCCCACAGAGTCACTCACAGCTTTTGCATATGCTTTACTAGGATTAGGCACCAGGTCGCCTATCCCCATAGTGACGTGTGCTCCCACTTTGATAGCCAGGAAGACCCACTTCAGCCCTTCCACCACCAATCCATGGATCGTCTCCAAGTGCTTCCCTTCAAGAATCACCTCACAACCAGGTTGGCCCTCTACTATGTGCACTTGTGTCTTATACTCACATAGAAGATGCAGTTGAAGAGCCTTCATTCCAGGTACAAGATTTGTTATCAATGTTTGCTTCATACTGGCATCATCAGTAGTGAACAACACAATGTGTGGCACTTGGTGTTGTGAGGACTTCAAGAACAAATCAATGATGCGTTTACTCATGGGAGACAACTTTTCTTCCATATGCCTCATTTGTGTGCTCAAATCTTCAATTTTCTGCAGAATCATGTCTTGATCCACATTGTTTCTGTTCTCTCCTGACCTGGGCACAGGGGCATTAGAACTTGCACCATCAAACAAGGGTTTGGGGAAAGTGGAATCCTGTGCTTCCAAGATTGATGACATGAATCCACTTGGGCTTGTTTTGTGATCATAATCCTTGCAATCTTGTAGCCTATGGAGTCGTCTTTCCACATCTTCTTTTTCCTTTCTTCCCATGAGGTCCATGGCTGCTTGACAGCTTGAATCAAGAATGATGTCATCTCCTTCTTTCAGTCGACTCCAAGTGTGCTGGTAGGGTTTCTTTCTGGGCCCAGCTGCCACAACTGCATGCTTCAAATCTTCCACAAGTACAGCTTGATTTTGGTGCTGGATGAAAGGAATTTGCTGCCTTACACACTCTGGCTGCACAATCCCCTCCACGAGTAAGACTCCTTGGCATCCACCAGAAGCAACACAAAGTGCTTGAATATGTGTAGTGACATGCTCATGAACAATGTCCAAGCATCATCAAAGGTTTTGGAGTTTGAGCGAACGAACACATCAATATGGGTGCCCACATTCCCATTGTATTCCAACATGATCTCCACCCCATCAAACACAATGAAGATGAGATCCTTCTTCAGGAAATAATCTGCAGTCATGTGATCAATGGGCCCTAGAAACTTGTTGTGCAAAGATACCTGTATGCACTACCATGATAATATGTCAACCAACAATACATTTTGCAAAATCTTTTGATGCATTTCTCTCATAGCTAAGAAATTCAACAATTGCAAATTCAGAAAACTCATCACCATGGTGGAAGTACGTTTGTGTGGGCAAAACTAATAACAAGGACCACTTCGCAGCAGTAATATCCACTGTGCAACCTGAACAGATGGAAGGTGGTACTCAAACCTGTAATCGACAGAAAAAGCCAGGAGGCATGAAAGTACACATCTGATCATCACACTGAAGCCTCCATCCAAAATGTACAACATTCTTATAGTTGAGTTGGAGGTCATGGTTGTTTGTCAGCCAATGCCACACACATCCAAGCTCATTGGCTAGAGTTGTGGGGATGAAGAGACCATCATCAAGAGATCCAGGTGTTTTCTCAAAACACAACTCCAATCTCAACTTGAATTTCACCAAAGTCTCAGCTTTCACACTCTGCATACTTCCCCCACACGAAGTCTTCAAGGAATCATTCAAAATGGATTCTAGGTACTCCCTTGTTGTGAAGCCATGTTCTGGGAATCCCATGGAGCTCTTATCTTTGAATTTGTCACAACTCAATCAAATTAGGTGACCCATAACCCAGTGACAAAACCAGTGCAAATCCACCACAATGAAATCAAAATCTGTGAAGAAGATGATGTCTCCAGAGTCATGCAGACATTCTGCAACAGCTTTGCGCCTTTCCTCCACAAGCAGATTTTCTGGACCAAAATCTTCAAGACATGTGATCAAGTCTGGCACCTTTGCATCTTGGCAGAGTGATGAAAATGTCTGCCAACTGATCAATGGACTTTCTGGATGTTGCAATTTCCAATCCGCAAGGACAAGGACAAGCCTCAGCGCACTACACACCATGGGTAAAGATGGGTGGTAGCTTCTCCAGTATGGCTTGGGTGTTGTCTTGGATAAGACCAGCTATGTAGCTAGAAGAATGAGAGGATGTTGCATTTATGGCAATGGGCTCTGGTGACAGATCTAACACATCAGCAAACTGCCTCTGCAATTGTGTTACAATCCCTTTTGCCCAAGCAGCAAGCCCAGCAACTTTGTCAGCATGAGTCAAGACCACAACAACCTTTGGTTTGAAGGAGATGGACTTCCTGGAGTGGGAAGCAACAAATCAAAGCCAATACTCCAACTCCTGATATACATTTGCAGGTTGTTTCTTTGCATCCATGTACACATTTTTGAATGGGCTGGAGACAAGGAGAAATGAGGATGGGTTTCCTGTGTTGCTGAGATTGGGGAACATGAAGTCATGAAAAGCATGGAACTCCTCTTGGCCCCCCATATCCCAGATGGACAACCTTATTCCTGCATTGTTTTTCAAGCCAAATATCTCAATTCCATGTGTGTGTAGTGCAAGCTGAAGGGGTCCATGGAGTAATTTCTGAATGCTGTCATGAGATTTAATCACAAGATCTTTGCAAGGACTGGGATAGGTTTTGCAAAACTTGGTGCCAGGTTCACTGCAACAGATGAGGATCTTTCACAATGTTGTCTTACCTCCAAGAATCAACGAATGAAAAAGTGCCAGTTAGATACACAGCATGCAGCATGAATTTCTCTCTGAGAAGGAGATTTCAAGGAGGAGTAAAAACCGACTACAGGGCTGCCCACTTTGACTTCTCCCTTTTCAGCTGCTATATCTCCTTGCAACCAAGATTCAAGCTGTCATGGAGTTATATGCTAGGGCCAGAGTCCCCTTCAACTTGCTGACATTCTCATGCCTATAACATAAGCTAATTTCCAATGTGAAAAATATTGGTCACTCTGAAAATCTGGTCATTGTGAACAAGTGAATCTGATCTAGAGGTGTAGCCTGGGGTGCAATCTACTTCACACTGTACCAGATTGGAGAGTTTCCAAAATTGATCTCTCTCAAAGTGAAATTCTCTAAGAGGACATTCGTAAGGGTAGGAATGACCCTTGGAGTGAGTATCCATTGACACTCAGACAGGTCCAGGATTTCAAGGGAGTTGTTCTCCTTCAAAGATTGAATAAGTGCACACAGACTCTCTTCCTTGACCTCTTCACTCACATCAGGATGTCGCATCACTCGCACCATGATGAGCTCTTTTAGTGTGGAATTTCTCCATACTATCTCAGGTAAGAATTCCATAAATATTGATGTTACATCATCAGGGTTGATCTCCAGTGCAAGATTGAGTTTGGTAAGGGTGACATTTGCTTGCTGACCATCTGCATCCCCTGAAAGTAGTCTGACCAATGCATATGCCAGGCCACAGCTGCAATGACAGCTCATCATGTCCTTATAAGATCCCCTCGAGTTTTCAACCGTGAGCTCTTTTATGTTGGGTTTTGTAGCACCTCTTGGAGCACTAGACCATATACTTCAGCAGACAATCCACTTTCACGAGCTGTAAGAATGAGATTGAGTTTGGTAACGTCCACGTCTAGTTGCAGGCCTGCATTAGTGAGTGGTCGGACCAAACCAAGCCGTTGTCTGTATTCCTCCCTTCGAATGCGAATGCTTTTCAAACTACTATTATGACTTAACATAACCGCAACTTCCTCTATCGTTCTTTTCATCTCCACCGGCACAAAATCCGTTGCATCCCCCCGTTCGCACAGTTGAATCCCCAGAGTCATCAAGGTCTCGTTGGTGCGTAGAGCTCGACAAAGCGCGGCAAGGCCCTTTGCATTCCACTGTCGGGACAGAGTAATCAGCAAGCTCGACATGGTAACATTGGTGCGTAGAGCTCCACAAAGCTCCGTAAGACCTTCACTGCACCGGCGGTCGATCCATTTCCTCTAGTTATAAATATAAAAAAATGTTCAATATAGACAGTCCCTGAGATAGGGAGCAATAATCGAAAGCCTGGTTCATAAACGCCGGACCTTGACCACAAGGTAGTCAGTCATAGTCGCTGCAGCTCAGCAGTGTCACCCCAAATTCCTACATATTTCGATGCAAAAAGTGTCGCATCTTGGTAATAGCTAGCACTTGAGAAGCTACACATCCGTCTCTGCAGGAGCTGATGCGCCCCATGAACAGCAGATCTTGTAACAAATTAGATGCTGCTGCTCCAAAACTAGCGTTCAAGCACAGTCTTGCAGTCAGTCCCCTTCTCTTCTCTTCTCTTCTCCCGACATATCATCATGCTACTCCTCCTGTCCACACGCATTTTCACGCGGCGGGCCACTGTCGGTACTCGGCATCACTGGTTATGGCAACAACAAAACCTCAAATACTTTGCTCGCATCAACAAGAGCTCGAATCCCTGGAGCATGCGGTATTGAGTCTTTGCCGTTGACAACTGAAGGGGATGACTTCGCGAGTACCTTCGAAGGTGTATTGGTGGGTGGATGGAGAGATTCTTCGGCCCTCTTTACACCAGGGCCTACACCACCTGGCCGGACTCAAAATGGGAGGATTCCTAATGGCTAAAATGTCAACTTCGGGCCCATCAAGTTCACATCCGGGGCCCAAGCGCAAGAACCCAATAATGATTTCCTGACGTCCTGTGATTTCTCCCTTTTCCTTTTTCTTATTCCTTTGTACATTTTCCAAAATCTACCGTGTGTTCATAAACAAAGAGGTGTGTCACACTGTGGCCTTGCAATTTTACAAATGTATCTTAAGGCAAAAGAAGAATTATGGAAACTCAAATATTTCATCATGCAAAAATATAATCTTCAGAAAATCCTCTAAAAGAAACCAAAAGCCTTCCAAGATATTATTATAACTCTATAACTAATCTCAAGTTTCAACACAAGCCAAAACATCATCTTTCAAAAATCCTCATATAAAATAGACCCACTACCTAGGGGCCTTAAGCTACACTCTATAATGAATGTAAACGCAATATCCTTTCCTGGGCAGGCAAGGCCAATAAAGTTTTGCAGGGTTGCATCAATAATGATTTGGTCATTTTGACCTACTTAAAAACCCTAACCCTAATGTTCTGATCTCGCGATGCCTCGACCGAGACCACCACAATTCCCTCAGCTCTGCTCTGATTGCGGAGAAGATTTTGATTTCGAGTGTGCCATGCCATGCACTCGAATGGTTCGTCGATAGATTTCAAACCAGGTGGAAAAAAACGAGTTTGAAATTGAAGGCGAGACACACACACACACACACACATCGAGAGAGAGAGATGCTGAGACCCAGGAGAGGAAACAGGGGGCTAGGTTTTTCGATTACAATTGCAAATGCATTCTGGTATCGAATAATCCAGTAATGCAGGTGCGACATCGCTGGTGTTTTGGGATTCGTTTTTCGTTTTTCGGTATTGGATTTTCATTTTGGGTGATGATATCGACCTCCTTGGGAAATGCTTGAGGGATTCTTTTGTTTCAAAGGACTTGGAGCTTGAATCTTCGGGAATTTGGGGTTTTGAGACATGGGGGTTGCGCGGCAAGTTTAGACCCTCCTAGTTGAGGGGAAAAGACGAGTAAACAATTGGTTACGAGGTGGCGGCAGGTCTGCCTATGGCCTGTCGAGTTGCGCACAGTCCAGTTGTGAGGCTGTGGATGGCAGACCGCTCTATCTTCAAGCACCTACCGGTTGAGAGATGGAGCAGCTACACAATATACGGCCGTATTTGCGTGTCACTCTCTTTTTTCACTGGAAACACTGTAGGATGCTGGAGCTGGCATATGCCTGGGGAAGCAGCTTTGGAGAGGCTTGGAAAATGTTCACACAATGCGGCTTTTCGTGAAGCTTCCAGGTGATTTTTTTGTTTCTTCATCACACTTTACTAGAACGGAATTGCAGGCTTTCTCAGTTCTCTAGCTGATTGGCATCAACTGGGCATTGAGGTCTTGCACTGTGCCCCAGGACGAGGGAGATAAGCTCACAGCATTGCCAGTGTCCAGATGAATATTGCCATATCTTCCTCAAAGCAATGTCCAGAAACAATGCTGGGGAAACCACATTATCAAAAAGCAAACTGAGGGAATCCCACATATGACAATCATGAAGGAGTTTCATTTGCAATTAAAGTGCCATTTACCTGTTTGTAGAGCAAGCTCTGTTGCTCAGGACAAAGTTTGGCCAAAGTGGGTTTGCTTCCACTGTCACTTGCTTTAGAAACTAGACATGAGTACAGTCATGAATGATGCAAACTACTTGGCACTGGCAGGATGATTACCTTGTCCTTGTAATCCTGTGGCCTCTATGTTGCAGAATTTGCACTCCTTTCCTGAAACAACAGGAATGAGGCTGTGTTTGCCTACAAGCATGATCACCTTGCCATTTCACCCTTAGGGTTATTGCTTCCATGTTGGAAGAGGAAGAAAAAGAGGGATGCCATGGTCTGCTGAGCAAATTGACTGAGACTCTCTTTAGTCATATGGCTGTCATGAGGGATGCTAACCTGGTTGCCAACAGTTTCCCCCCATGGGTTCTCACAGAGCATTAGTTTACCCAAACACCTCCTGTAGATCGGACAAATTAGGATGGCTGGCATCCAGCATGACCTAATGGTGATTCAAATATTCAACTGCTTGCAAGATGACAATGAGTCTGAACCACTATGCTGTTGTCTTAGTTCTGTAGACTGACCTTCTGCCTCTGAGATTTGTCAGTGGATATTGTTTATCATATTGGAGACATTATTTCTGCATGTAGAAGAAAATGGCTAGTGCACTACTGGCTGTTTAAGGAACTTCAGTTGGTGCAGTCTTGCAGGATGTAAAGCCTTTAAGGGGCCTCCTGTTTGGATTTCATATGCTGAACCAGCACTTGCAGCCAAGGTCTTTAGGGATGCCCGACAGTTTTTTGGAGGCAGCTCTGCAGCTACAGGGGAGAGTCAAAGCATGCAAGGCAAACCTCCTAGTGGCAAGTTTTTGCATCTCCCTCGTATGTCTCTTGTTTTACCACACTGATTTCAATGTCTATTTTAGTATGCAGGAGACAGGCTTGTTGACTATTTAGATTTGTATAATGTATGGACTTCATGGTGACATGCTGACACATGGATTAGTTCAAATAACTGGACTGTGATCCTGAGATTATGTGTTGAGATGGGAATTTTGCGGAGTTTGTGGAGAAAAGAAAATTCTTGACTGAGTCTTTGTGTAACTACACTGTGCAGAAGTGGGAGGGATTTTGGAAACAAATGAAACAACAGAGTGTGCAATGCCAGAGCCAGAGTCTCATCAATATGTTAAAGATGTTCTGGAGGTTCTCCGCTCTGTAAACCACAAGACTGAAATGCACATAAGACTTGCCCCTTTTGTTGGAAAACTCTTAGCTCGTGATGTTACTGTAGTGTTCAAAATGATGTACAATAGGCAAGTAGCAGTGGATTTTTACAAGTGGGTCAAAGCACAACCTGGATTTAAGCCAAATCTGGATTTGTATCTTGCATTTGCCCATTGCTTTTTACGGGTGCAAAAATGGATAGCCTTGGAGATACTGGTTGATGAAATGATAGAAAACAAGTTCCCACCAGATGCACGACTTTATGCTCAAATCATGAAAGCTGCAAGTGACGTAGGCCGTCTACACACAGTTGAAATATGGTTTCACAAAATGCGAGATCATGGGTGCCCTTTTGATTTAGTGATTTTCAACACCTTAATAGCAGCATATGGGAAAGCAGGACATTACGATCAATCTTTTACTTCCTTCCTTCAACTGAAGAAGGAGGGATTTAGACCCGATGGGGCAACATATAGTGCAATTTTGAGTGCTTGTAGAACAGCAGGGAAAGTTGATATGGGCATAGAAATTTTCAAAGAGATGACTTCCAGTGGGTTTAAGCCAGACCAGGCAGCATATAGTATATTGATTGACATCTTTGGCAAGGCACAGAGACCTGATGAAGCCTCCACTACTTTCCAACAAATGCAGGTACTCTCACCAAAAGCCTTTTGTAGTCATGTTTTCATAGTTACCAGGCATGTTTGTGTTGTGAACTTCAAGGTATGGCTATTCAAGTTGTTACTTCACAACCACACTGTGAGCAGATGTGAGAAATGTCCTGAATTTCTTGTCTGTATTCTTGGATTGGGGGGGGCAGGCAGCAGGTATTTTGCCAGACCCAGTTGCATTCAACACTTTGATTCATGCATTTGCAAATGTGGGAATGGTGGATCAAGCCACTCTGGCATTTCGGGAAGCTCACCGGGTAGGCTGTTTACAAGACCCTGTAATTTTCTACACCATGATCCAGCTGTATGCAAGGGCAAGGATGTCAGAACAAGCCCTCCATGTCCTGAAGATGATGAAGGCATGTGGATTCCAGTCAAATGAATTGGGGTATGGCATAGTCTTAAATGCTTTTGTGCGAGCAGGGCTGCCAGAGGGTGCCATCAAGATCTTCAAAGAGATGCGGTCAGTGGGGTGCCCAGTGGGTGAAAACACTTACATCACCATGCTCAACGTGTATTCAAAGGCTGGTATGCATGCGGCAGCAGAGAATCTTCTCTCTGAGATGCAGCGAAAGGGGTGCCATCGAAACATCATTGCTTATGGCACTGTAATTGACATGTATGGAAAGGTTGGAAAACTGCGGGCTGCAATGCAACTTTTTTCTCGCATGCGGAAGCAAGGTCTGAAGGCCAACTTGATTGTCTATAACACAATGCTTGACATTTATGGGAAAGCTGGGAAGCTCAATGATGCTGAACGGCTTCTGTTTGAGATGAAAGGGGGAGCATCAGCAGGACTTGCCCCTGATACAGTAACGTATACCATCCTAATCAACGCTTATGCTCGAGTAGCTCGATTTGAAGACTCAATGCGAGTCTTCTCACAATTTAGGGCAGATGGATTAAACTTAGATGGAGTGTTGGTTGCTGTGATGATCCACGTGTTTGGAAAAGTGCGTCGCTATGAGCAACTATCTGAGATTCTGGAGCAAATGACAAACTGTGGCATCAAACCCGATACTCATATGCTCAAGATGATCACAGAGATCTATGATGAAGCGGGCATGCATGAAAAAGCTGCTGAATTTTTGACCAGAATGCAAGAAAAACTAGGAGAAAGGCCTTTAGAGACCAGGAACACATTACAGAGATTAAGGCCCTGGTCACTGCCACTTAATCCATCTCCTTCACATTCTTCTTCTTATTCAGTGGATGTAACATAGCTGTTTAGTGAGTGATCAATTTCCTCACTCTTCTTCTTATTCAACTAGCTGCAGCTGTTCAGTGAATTATTACGGAGCTGCAAAGCAAATTCCATCAACATGAAGTGTTTGTGAACAAAAAACGATTGCAGTTCCTTCTCTTGCTAACTTGCACAAAGTGCTTCTGCCTTCTGTTGTTGATCACATCTTTTCAGTTTGCATGTTCCTTTGATGTTCCAGTCCTGGTGTTGACAGAACTGGTCTACTTTGGACTTTGTTCAAAATTGGTTGCTTACATATCCATTTTATTGCAATAGAAATATTTGCCTGGTTATTGGTTTAGGTGAAGTGGAGACCTGAATCAATTCCCACAATTCTCAGGTATCTGGTAGTTGGCTTCACACTACTTGTGGATTTTGGATCTCACTTGTTTTGCATCAGCCATGCCTATCTCTACTGAAATCCATAGTCGTAACTTTGAATGCTCGGTCAAGTTTTACAGTTCGCATCGACAAGAACTGTTGTCAAAATTACACATTCATGAATCAAAATAAAATTCATGAAAAAAGCATAAAATTACAAAACTGGAATTCTTCTATCAAAAATTGTTCAAAACCTTCAAAATTTCGAATCTCCCTCTACAAATCTAGCAATTGAAATGTATGAAGATTCAAACATAAATTTTAGCTTGTTTTTTATACTGTTGAACTGTGTTGAGAGTAGAGGGTCGACACCCAATTTCAAACAGTACTCAGCTTATAATTCTTTAAAACCACCGAAACCAGAGGTTGGTTCATTCATTAATTTGAAGAACACACTCGAAAGTTGCATGAGACGTTACAAGGTATAACTTACATCAAATGTAATTTTTGAAGTTATAAAGTGGATTTTATTATATTTGATAATAATGTGTTCTCGCAATCAAAGGTACGTTTCATTTTCCAACTGCACAATTCATTTTATACTGTTATCATTACATAATCTACTTGAAGATTTAAATTTAAGACATAGCTTTACACTTCGTAAGGCCGGAGGGTGGTATTCCTGAAGCATGGGCTTGAAGCTGAGGCAAAATATCTCAGCTTTCATCTTGTTAAGGCCCTTAATTCAAGAATGCCCTCACCCTAGGGCATTAGGGTAGTGTGGCCGGTGATTGAACACGTAATGTATCAATCATCTCCCTCTCACCCAGTCCACCTCTTTTTTTCTTTTTCATGGGGTTTGAAAATAAAGTGTAGAGGCTTAGAAACGGCTCCCACAACCTTTTAAATTGCTCAAAATGGTTGAAAAATAAGAAAGATATGTCCTTCTAAACTTCAGGTTGTCAAAAATGAAAAAAAAAAACTTTTCAGACACATGACAATCTATGAGAGTTTTCTTTGTCATTTAAAATCAAACAATCATCTGCTAACTAATGGACTGTACCTATTTTCGTCATTAGGATGAATGGAAAAAACAACAAACAATATTTTCAAAATAATTGTTCATTTTTAAACATACAGCTAAGATCTAGTCTAGTTCTAGGGTTTGAAAATTAATGATAATGAGTGTGAGATCATCCCATTCTTCAAACCCTTGTGCAATTTTTAAAAAAAGTATGAGTGCAAAGTGTTTGATATGACTGTCCTAGTTATTACATTTTTCGTAATTGTCATGGTGTTGTGTTTTTTCATCATTGTGTTTGTGGTGTTCCTCCTAATCACCATGGTTTTGTGTTCCTTGCAATTGCCCTAATCATCGTGCTCTTGGTGTTCCTTGTAATCATTGTGATCTTGTGTTTATTTTAATTGTTATAATGTTAGTATTCTTCCTAATAGTCATAGTCTTGTGTTCTTTCCAATCATCATGGTTTTGGTGTTCCTTTTTATTATAATGGTCTTGTGTTTTGCAACTTCTTTAATTATATATATTTTTTACTTTGCTTGTTATTTACACATATAATCATTAGAAGACAATGATTTTATTACTTGGCATATTCATGTGTATTACCTAACCAATGCATGTTATCTAACCTTTCGGTAAAACCATTTGGTGTATTTAAAATTCACACCCTTGTACTTGCATAGATTTGTTGGCAAATCTATTTGAAAGTTCTAGTGAAATTTGTTGCCCACTTCCCTTATAGCTGTTGAATCTAAATAATATTAAATTATTATGTAGCAAATTATGTTCTAGTGCATTTCTTAGTAGTTTTTTGAGTTGTTCAATTTATTGCAATCCCTAAGTATGTTTTTCTTTTTCAATCATTTGTCCTTCTTTTCCCTTTCATCTTCCTTCTTTGATTTCATTTACAATTATTTTGTCCATGGTTTTTTTCCTTAGGATATTTAGATATTTAACAAATGTCACCACATATGACTTGGAATCTTGCATGTAAACAAAACAATGAAAACAAGTTGTGCAAGCATATGGATTCCTAGCTTAGATTTGGACAAGACTGAATTCTTTGTAGCACCTTAAGACTATTAAAATTATTTTTATCTAGATTTACAACATTGATTTTTTAAAGTTATTCTTCAATCACTATAAGACTCTAATGCATATCTACACAATAACATTAATCATTTTTTAACATGTTGGTAGGTAGATCTTCAACTATTATTTGTTGAATTATTTTAGCCATATGCAAAAGTTTTGTAATAATAGATTCTTCCCTCTAATCTTGATTGTGATTAACATTTTGATCTATTGTGTAATCGTATTTATTTCCCTAGTTATAAATGTTTGTTGGAGTACATATATATTAGGGTTGAGTCTTGTTATCCATTGCTTTGAATTTTAAAAGCCATATATTTGTAACCTTGAATTCAAGCTTGATGTGTTTTTAGTGAGCGATTGCTCTAAAGTTTGATCTACCCATCCAACCATGGTTATATTGTTTGGATCCATCTAATTGTTTCAAAATATAATTGCACCTTTGACATTTCTAAATGATGTTTTAAATGGTTTGAAACAAGATACATTAATGATTATAGAACATGCAATATGTGGAATGGTAAGATGATCATGTCATCCAAACTTTTGTGCCTATTTTATTGTTTCTAGGATAACATGATTGTTTTTAAAGGTTTAGAATTTATTTCTGAATAGTTGCGTGCCCTTTAATGTGAAGACAAACCCCCATAACCAACATTCTCTTTAGATCTATTGATGTTGTTTTGTGAAAATGAGTTCAACCCAACCTTAAACCAAACATGGCCTATGGAAAAATTGTCAACATTTTTTTTCTTAACTTGTTTCAAAAGACACCCATAACCAAACATTCAAAACTTGACTAAAATGTTTTCCACCTTATTTTTTTTCAATTATATGCATGAAAATGTGTTATTTCCTCTCCCATCACCAAATGTATTTAAGTGATTGTGTTTGCCCGATATGTGCTTGGTACAAGCTAAAATCATAAATGCATGTCTACTATCTTAGGGCAATAATAATTTTTTATAACATAAAAAACAACAACAACATAAACAAATTAATCAACTGAAAAATAATTTTATTACAATTTTTGTTATTAATTCTTCATCAAAGCCTGATTGAATTTAAAAAAATTAGATCATATTAATTTAAAATTTTTATATATCTCTCTCTATATATAAATTTTAATTTATTTTAAAATTGTTGTGTTATGTTTTAATCAATTCTTGCATAATCTTTCAAATCAATTTTTTAAGAATCTCATTTTAATAAGATTTTTAAAAAATGAAACTAATTATTTGTATGTTTATCAAACAAATTTCATTTAAAAATTCAGTCATATGAATTTTTTTTTACATTTCATAGTGATATGAAACCTTGTGCTACAAAAAGGTAAGTGACAACCCAAAAATAAATAAATGATAAGAGGCATGATTAAATCAGTTACCCAACATTCCTATTTTGAGAAGAAACCCAACAAGTAGATGGGTAGACTTTGAAACAACCCATCAATTGGATGGGTGCACCCATACACATGCCCGTCCATTAACTTAGGGCAATAAATATAACAACAACTCTTTTTTTTCAATACAAATTTTTTTCCATACTCATAACCACCCACAAAAATAACATTCCACTTGGATACATTGAAAAAACAAACTGAACACAATTTCTCAAGACCGAACATTTGATCATAAAACCATTTTGAATATTAATTCGCATGCAAGTGACCCATTCACTAGCATTGGTTTGCACTAGATCGACATTTGGTTACTGGGTGATGTTTGGTGGGGGGGATATCTCTACCCTATCCTACTCTAATAGAATTTATTATAGAATCAGAGTTTCCTTTGAAAATCTAAAAGCCATAAAGATCTTCAAATGGTGAGGGTAAACCCCAAGAGAAGGTTCCCTTTAAAACCAAGGATTGGACAACACAAGTAACTACTGGTAACGACTTTCATGAAAGTTCCCATTGAGTTCACTGCTCCTGTAAGAAGTAGAATAACATGGGAACGGTAGAAGAGAGATCCGTTCCCCATGTGCCCTTGTTCGCTGGAGAACGCTAACACGCTACCTTTGGCTACCACACACAAATTTCTGTCCCCTCTCCGTGTGTGTGTGTCTCTCTCTAGTGATTGATTTGCATTGCATTTTGTGTCGGATTCTGGGTTTCTCAGTGAGTGAGGGAGTGGATTTCCAATTTGTTGCACTGGAGATTGCAGTACTGTATCGGCGCAATTTATTTGGCAATTTGTCGCACAGACGCTGAGTTTTTGAGAATAAGAGGATTGTTGAAGTGGGTGGGGGAGGGGGCCCGTGTGTGTGTTTGTGTTGTTTGGAAATTTGGGGTTTCTTGCGGGTTTTGGAGAAATGGCAAGCGCCGTTGTTGGGGTGGTCAAGCCAGTGGCGTTTTCATTGCCTTCTTTCAAGTTGCAGCCGGTGTTGCACCAGCTCAATAAACAACCTTCCCTCTTCTTGCCTCCTCTGCCTTTGCGGAAGCATCCAAGGTACCCATGTGACTGTTTTTATGGGTGTTTTCTCCTTCTTGGATGACCTTAACGCGATTTGTTTGGCAAGTGTGCTTGTTCCGACGGTGAGCAGTTTGGAAGTCTTTTTTTTAACAGAAGACCTGAATTTCAGTATTCTTAGGTCTACGTAGATTCTCCCCAAGTGCCGTAGTTTGCTCTGAATCCAGTGTAGAACACTTCTGTAAAGTCTTGGCTTTTAGGGTTCTCGGAGGTAAGAAGACCCTTGCCAGTTAATAATGGGTCATTTTCATCTGGTTACCACTGCAACTGGAGACCTCTTCTTTACTTGATTGCTCTATGTATGAATGCAGGAAAACGTCGGTGTCAGCCACTCTGAAGTCTGAGGGTTTTTGGACCCCATCTTCATTTGACAGCCATGATGTGTGGTCTATCAGGTGCTGTGTTTTGTCCCAAACTAGTTTGTTTTTCTTTCCTGGATTCCAGATTTGCAGAGAAGCACTTTCATGAGAGGTTCTTCAGTGAGGTTGGTGTTTAACAAAGTGACCTACTGGGAAAACAGGAATGATCTGGAGTTACCAACATCAGCATATTTGGGACCTGTAGCGCAGGGTGGACAGGGACCTCCACCCATGCTAGCAGAGAGATTTCAGAGTGTCATCACACAACTCTTCCAGCAGGTTTGATTTTGTTCTCCAGAGTTTCCTCAGAGTTCACATTTTGATTTTATGGTTTAGTAGGATTATTGTCCTTTTCCCCCTTCACTAGAACATACAGTTCCTTTTTCAAGAGATGCAGATGCTACATGGAAGTCCTGGAATTGTCTCCCTGTTCCATGTGGTTCCCAAAACCTGGAGGATGTCTGTTAGCAATCTGATAAAACTTTCAGCTTTGCACAATTGAGGTTTTGCTAGGCTTTCTTGCATTCTGGGTTGAACTTTTACAGTGGTGTTTTTGTCCTTCCTAAGTGGGATGATGGGTTTGTGGGGGGCAACAGAGAATAATTCGGTGTGGGGGGGCAGTGGATGATGACATGGCAAATTTGATCGTTGCACAACTGTTGTACTTAGATGCTGCTGATCCCAACAGGGTTTGTCTCATCAGCCAATCCTTATTGTTTTTAGAAATTCTCTGTTCCTGAAATTTATTGGAATTTTTTGCATATAGAATTTGTGAACACTTCACCATGTATCTTTGTCCAGATGTCAGGTTTCAATCATGGGTTGAGGGTTTAGGGCTCAGCTGCTAGGGCTCTGAAAGCTAGCTATTTCTTAACCTTATCCAGTCTTCCAAGCTCATTATGAAAAGTGTGAGGTTTGTTCCATAACCACTTGCCTGGGTACTTCTGAAGACTCATATTGTATATTTTGCAGGACATTGTCATGTATGTCAATTCCCCTGGTGGTTCAGTTACTGCAGGTAAACAGAATTCTGATTCTTCATATTAGATGTAAAATAGTGGGTTCACACTAGAATCTGCATTGATGTTGGAGAGTTGCAGACTTGTGTCCTTATGGTCTCCTTTGGTCAACAAAGCAATAATTTGTTCCACAATTGTTGTAGTATTAAGGGACCACACTTGTGTGATCTGCAAGCCTTGCTTGAAGTATTAAGATAGAAACAGGTATTTTGGTATTCTCTTGAGATAGGTGGAGGTGTTGTAACAGGTATGGCAGTTTTTGATACAATGAGACATATCCGACCAGATGTCAGTACTGTTTGTGTTGGCCTTGCTGCCAGGTATGTGTCATCCTTTCATCTCCTTATGGGGGCCGTTTAGTGTCAAACTCAGGGCTCCAGTTCACAAGATAATAAGTAAAACTGATGTAGATTGTTGTGCATGAGACTTTGGCCTGCAAAAGTGAGTCTCAATCTGAATCCAACCGACAAAACTGCCCATAGCTGCTTTCAAACAGAAAGGGGTGTCCCTTTATGGGTGAGTGCAAGACCCTGACATGCTTCAAAGGCTACAACTTAGCTGATACCCTAGTGTAACTTTGAAACAATAGGCTGTCCAATCAGGGAAGGCATATCTGATTAGTTGGTACTGCTGACATTGCAGTATGGGAGCTTTCCTACTCAGTGCTGGAACAAAAGGTAATGTGAAAGATCCTAAGAAAAAGTTTGTTTCAAACTTGCTCTTTTTGCACTTAGGTCAAAGTTTTTGTGATTCACCTTGGCTCTAGAGAAGAGCAACTATACAACAAGTTGCACTACTCTTTTTCGAATCTAGAAACTGAAAAGTAAACTTGTACTTTTGATGATGTGTCAGGTAAACGGTACAGTCTTCCAAATTCACGTATTATGATTCATCAGCCACTTGGAGGTGCCCAAGGGCAACAGACAGACATTGAAATACAGGTGCACATTTGCCTCTTTTCTCATCCTTTTGCCACTAAACCCAGAAACTGTGATGTATGTTATGCAACCATCAATAGAGCATACATCACCGTGGTTCATAGCTCAATTAGCTCTGTTTCTTGTCTCTATTGAGCTATCTCCCAATATTCTGATTCATTTGCTTCTTTTTCTTTCCCTTTGAATCTGGGTCTTATTGTTGGCCATTTCAACTCACTAAGATTTGCAACCTATTTTTCGAAAGAAAAAGTATGTTGTTCACCTCTATCAAGTTCATTCTTCCTATGTAGAGATCTCCTTATCCATCTTTGTCTCCTCCCATATGGATTACTTGGATCTTTCTTCCATTTTAAACATTTTCACTGCTTTAGATTTTATTCCTCCTATAGCTAGTCTTTCCATCGATTCCTTGGAAGTAAGTGAAAACTTCAGGTGAAGAGTTCTTCAGCTGCAGAGTAACAGTAAGGTTTGTCTGTTCCTCTAAAATCTACCAAATGATGGACAGTGCCTGTGATTGTAGCTGTTATCCCCTGTTTGTTAATCCCCATCATGGTCATCTTTATCCTCCAAATCCAGATATCCTCTCAAGACTTAGTTTGAATGAACTCTTTTTTAGAGGTACTAAGCACAGAAGGACTTTTCTTTCTGACCTGTCTATACTGAGAAAGGTCTCAAGCTGGGAACCTTTTGTCTCACCATGTTACACTCCTCTTTACAATCTTCTTTTGTTGTTCCTTCAGTTGATATAGATCAGCTTTAAAGATTTCAGTGTTCATTTGTTATGACCAATGTGGGTAAGCGTAGCAATAAATTCTTTTTTATGTAAAAAGAGATGTGTTTCTTCAGTTTTCTTTGAACTTATTTCTTCAGTAGGTTGGTATGAGGTTTCAAATCTTGAAGAGTCAGAAATCCTCATTTTTTTAATAATGCTAATAATTTTGGTGGTGAAAAGTGTGGCTATCATTTTCCTCCTCATGTACTGTTGGAAGTTCCATAAGAGGTTGCTTAAACCAAGATTTTTTGTTGCAGCCAGTTTGGCCCCTCTCACAGATGTCTCTTGGTGGCTCAATTCTTTCTGCAAAGCTATCCTTCTGTGCTTAGTATCTCTCAATGATCTTTGGGTGTCTAAGATCAGAAAGGCTCATGTTCCTTCATAGGACTGGTGGATATGATCAAACTCCTAAATCTTTCAAGATGGGACGTTGATAACACTTTTCCGCTTTTGCTGCAGTTGTTTGATTTGAACTCTATATAATAAGATTGAACAGATGTAAAAGCAGTTAGTGTTTGGTCATTTATTTCAATTTCATTTTTTTAAGTTCTTGTTGGTTCAAAAATGGGCTCTTAATTTCAGATATGTGTGGGTTATCGATATATAAGAGGTAAGTTCTTTTGGATCCTATAGTTTCAGGGTTACGCAAGCAGTTAATCTCTTGGTTTGTGCTTTTGATAGATAATCTGATCCATAATTTTGGTCTCTGGTGCTTATGGACAAGGTATTGGTATCCCCATGGGTACTAGGTGTGCAGACTATTTAGTGAATTTCTACCTCCTTTTTCCATGAGTTTGATTTTTGAAAGTGTCTTTTGAAATCCAACACTTGCCCTGTTATTGCTTCAGAGATTATATCTAGTTCCTAGGTTTGTGGATGGTCTTTTTGTCCTGGACCTTCTGGACTTCAAGAGTTTTATGTACCTGGATGAAGACTCTTTTTGCAGTGTCATATACCCCAATACATCTTGTGAGCATTACTGGCTTCTTGGATTTATTGATAGTCAACTTCTTGGATTTATTGATAATCAGAAGTCCTAGAGATCTTTCGTGTGCCATTGTTTATGTACACACTTTATCAGAGTATGCAAATATTGACATGATCTGTATGCCTGACGTTCATTCCAAAGTCTCTATTACTGCTGAGTTGGGCACTATAAATAGTCAGTTCTAGAGGTTCTTGAGGCTTTGTAAGTTTTTTTTATTTCTTAGACAGTTAGTCTCATTGTCCTTCTGAAGGATAACGGCTATCTTGTAAAGATTCTCTTAATGAGGTCTTTTAGACAGAGAAAATTTTCTTTTTGGACTTAAGCGTCCAGAGTCATTGAATGATTTTGTAGTCTTGTAAGTGGGGAGCTTTTTAAAGCAGACCAAGTCTGCTTGGTCTTTGTTCATCTTCTCCCTTTTTTCTGCTATGATTTCTTCTTCCTCATGTGCCTTCCTTTTTCTCCCCCATTTTCTTCCCTCTGTGTTTTCTTTTCTGTGGTGTAGGGAGCCAGTATGGACCATGGCTGAGAAACTTAGTATGCAGGCTAGTGGTTACACTGACCTATCCCCACTGTAGGGAAACTGATGAAGTAAGTGGGAAAGTTGTGACAGAAAGGTTACTGTCATACATGGTGATGGTCCCTGAAAAAGCCACACACTGTCACTGCTGTTCATAGTGTTAGTTTTATTGTTCTTTTTGTACTTTTCCTTCCCTTCTTTGTATTTCTTTTTCCTGTGTTCTTAAGTCCTTATCTGGGAGTTTTTCTGTCTTTTACAGAAGAATTTTTCACCTGGTTGCAGTTACCTTTAATTGTGAGTATAGAGATTTCTTGATTCTCACAATAGTTAATTCTTCTCCTTGGAGCTTTTTCCCAACTCTTTTTTGAGAAGATTATTGCGCATCTGGCCTTAAAAAGTTCATTAGGTTCTTGCCTTCTCCAGGTTGATCTGCTTTTGTCTTGCACTGAAGGATAGCTGTGACACCATTGGTCTAAACTAGCAGTTGGATGAAGATAAATGTCTATGGACAGTTTCTTTGTGGAAGCATCGAATGTTGTAGGTCAAATGGGAATTAGTCTGGGAGTTACAGGCTGGAAGGACTGGCCATTTCACTTTGTTGAAGGAAAAGGCAGCAGTGGTTTAGATGATCATATGAGTCCATCCAAGTGTCGTGCTTAGTTTTGTTAGAGGAACAGAAGGCTGATTTTAATTTCCCTGGTGCTGTCATTGGGTCCAGGCAAATGAGATTTTGCACCACAAGGCAAATTTGAACGGGTATCTTGCTTATCACACGGGGCAACCTTATGAAACAATTGTGCAAGATACAGACCGAGATTTTTTCATGAGTGCAAAGGAGGCAAAGGAGTATGGACTAATTGATGCCGTGATTTCTAACCCTTTGAAGGCACTTAGGCCACTACCTGAACCTGTCCCTGCTTGAGTGACTGCATCAATATTGCTCATTGAATCCAGCTTTTGGGCCCAAGATTTGTGCCAGAATACCAGAATAAGACTTGTAATGGGACGAATGCAGTTCTGAATTTGACAGGATGTGAATACTCCCACAAAGCCTTACAAAATTAAGCTTAACCGTTTGAACCATAGAGGTTTTTTATGTCCACTTCAGCTCTATGATGTCTTTGTCTTTTGCTCCTTTATAGTTTTGAAGGCTGAACAGAAGCTGCAAATTTTGTTTACTGGTAGATAACTTTGTGAGATTCTGAAGCATTGAAAGTCTTTTAAGCATGTGCTTGAATTTTTGTTGTTTAGTGGTGTTGGTGTGTCCAGACTTTGCTACACTTGCATGCAATATTGCATCTGATCTGATGCATGAAAGGGTCTGAAACCTTGTTAGCTTCAATTGCATCTGTTCCAAAGCAAGTGAACTGTGAATGCCGTGGCAACATACCCTGTATGTATGAATCCAGGTTGAAAGTGCTTTGTCTGAATCCTGCATTCCCTTTGCCCTCCAGCACGGTAATTATATTTTGGTTCATATCTAAGGAAAGGGCTTGTGCTGCAATCAATTAGATTGCACAAATTTGTGCCTGTAATGAAATGGTTGTAAAGTACACATGAACAAGGTAATGGCTGTTTTTAATGATTTGTTATGAATGACACTTGCTAGACAGGAGGTTTGCCTGGGCCAATGTTTTGCAACTCTTAATGACTTTGTTTTTGAAACTTGCAACTCTGCCATGTGAAGTCCCATACCAGGAGATGAGATAGAAGATGCCCTACCTTTCGTGCTTGTTGCTACTAACCTACCAGCTAAACACTTTTCACCAAATGATTTTCTGGATGTGGACATGTGAAAGATTGTGTATGCTGATGAGCTATGGCTTGAAATTTGACATTGTTCAACAGTATTTATTGATTGTCAATGACATTGAGTTTTTAAAAATTCATATTCATATTTATCCAACTGTTAGTCTAAGTAGAAATCAGCATCAAGAAGGAATCTTTGTTGGGGTGGAAATTTACAAACATAATTGAAGGAAGTATTTACAAACTATAATTTTTTCAAAATCATAATTTCTTGTCTGCAGAGGCATATAGTTTTACAGTAGAGTCAAAAGTCTATATCCTTTGTGTAATTCTTACAATCACAAGATCCAATTGTCAGTCCTGTAATGTCTTTCATGGAAAGGACTTGGAGAAATTCAAGGGGGGAGGGGGGCGGGCAACTCATCTCCAAAATGTCGTAGTGTGTTGGAGGGCACCTCATATCTATGAATATCCCTCCTGGAAAGGAGGAAGGATGTTACACCTACCCCTAAAGAGGGGGAGGGAAATTATGCCTACTTATGGGTATAAGTTCCCTCCCACTTTGATTAGTTCACCAAATTTGCTTTTAAAAATGGTCGTAAGAACCTTAAATCCCTTACATTGTGTATGGTGGCCAAATCTCAATCATCCACCTATTATTGCACAAGGTGGCATGTGAATACATATTTTGAAAAGTTATCATGTATGTGGTAATAGGCTTTGTACAGTTCATGCTATTTGATGGTTTGATGGTGAAGGCCTACATAGCCACGTCAGATGTTTGTGATGAATTAACTTAGGATTACTTTTTCAGACCCTCAAAGTGAGAACCCTCCCCCTCCTGTCCCTTGTGATTCAAGGATGTTTAGGTTCATGATCATGTTTGCCTCTTGCTTTGCCTTAAGCTTAAATTGTTTATACTCCAAAATACAATACTGTGCAGGTTTTTTTTCAATATAAAAAATGCAGCCAAGTCTACCCTACCTTTGGGTAGGAATCATTTTTGTCTATACCTTGGGTTCTATGTATTGGGAAAAATATTAAACAGGCCAAAGGAAATGAATGCAGTCAGTACAAAAGTA
>Ga0209611_10000903_pt1 | contig 48021 bp, 25 predicted proteins | sample S1TSphgellanicum_3_FD_187693 | JGI IMG/M metagenome (GOLD analysis project Ga0209611, IMG submission 187693) | Host-associated microbial communities from peat moss isolated from Minnesota, USA - S1T2_Fc - Sphagnum magellanicum MG (SPAdes) (version 2) | ecosystem: Host-associated > Plants > Peat...
AAAAAAAAAAAAAAAAAAAAAAAAAAAAAAAAAAAATATATATATATATATATATATATATATATATATATATACATAGTTACATGATTATAAAAAAAATAGATTGAACTTTTGACTTAATTATTTCAAGATAATAAATTTGTGCACATTTTGAAACCAAGGGCAATAATTTTTTTAATTTAATTATGAAATTCAAGGCTCATGAATTTACTTTCATTATGATATTTAAAAATCATTTGAATTTATTGCCAAGTCCAAACATGAAAATTAATGCAATTTATTTTCATTTTCATTTATAATTTATAAAATATTAATATAAAATCTTAAAATAAAATATTTTGATTTGAAATTAAGAACATGTGAAATTACATAATTAACATTACATCATTGTAATTAAAGACATTGTGAATGTTTTTTTTTGGTGAGACAAATGGTAATGTGAATCTCAAATGTTTTTTTGAAAAAGTCCTACAAAGTTGCCAAGTTTTGAAGATTAACCAATTGAAATCGTATATCTAGATAACAAGTTTTAACACGTCACAAACATATAACAAGAAGGTCCAATCACATATTTATAGTAATACCTTGGCAACTTTGGCATTAAATAATTACATTTTAACATATTAAAAAAATATTAACCAATCATCATTAAAATTCTTGAAACCTTAAGCCAACACATGCCAAAATTTTTGGACATTACACATTACTGAAGGTTAAAGTTGTCATCTCCACTCGAGTTCTTGTAACCATTCCACTTGAATTGTGGCTTTACATAAAATTGGAGACAACATAATTTACTAGAGTTGTGCATTTGTGTGTGATCTAATTATGTTGATGATGAGGTCAATGACCTTTGCATCCAATGTAGCTAGTAGATTTATTACCATTGCATTCATACCAAAAAACATTCTTTGGGATTTATTGGTTCTTTTTTTGGGAAAATGTTGATTTTTTTGGTTTGGTCATAATTGTAAACTCATCATTTACAAAGCTCATGTATGAAAAGGAGCCATGATGGGATCAAAGTTGTTGAAAAATGATGTGATGTGCCCATTTTGTGTATATTGTCATGTTAATGACCATTTGAGTGCATTAGTTTTTCTATTTGGTTAAACATGAACAATTTTTTAAAACCTAGTTTTCCCTTTAGATGCATGGTAATTGAAAAGGGATTTGGTCACCATAGTTTTTGTAATTGAAAATGTTTTGATCATCAAAGGTTCAAAGATCAATACCCATTCAATTTGCAGTAATCAAAATAGATTTTGGTTGTCTAATTAATGGTGGATTAATTTGTATCATTGATCTAATGAGTGAATTTGGGCCACTTTTTGGTCACCATTCGAGCAAGTTTATTTAACGATTGATAATCAATAACATCCATTGTTGACTAAAATTAATCTAAATCATAGTTATTAAAAAAAAAACTTTCAAAAAAAAAAACTAACCCACTTTACTTGTGTTGGGTAATAAAAATGGAACATGCATTCTAAACTCACTTTTTGCTTTAAAGTGTGTGGGCTTTGTGTTATTTAATAAACAATCATTGCCATATACCTTGGTAAAGAGGGGTGAAACCTTTATATTTGAAGTTTTGGATTATCATATTGGATGTATAATTGGTGTTAAATTTCATTATATAACTCTTAAGGTGCAAGTAGACTTTAATATTATATATTAATTTCTTTAATCAATTTTTTTTCTTTTTTTAATGGAGGGTAGGTGGATTGTGTGGGAGCCATGGTACTTGATAATTTCAAACAATCTAGGTAAGGGGGTCCATTCATAGTAATAGGAGCCAAATCACTTGTTGATTGTAGTGAAAACTGCACCTCTACTATTTTGAAAAATCACCAATAATTATATATAATGAATTATTTGTTCATATTTTGGGGTTTTGCTTGTCTATTCATGAAATTGATATCCTATAAAGTTGGAGTCATTTCATCATGTTATTAGAGTCCTTTGTCATACACAAAACACTTTTTGATAGGGTTTTTTTAAAGATTATAAAATTTGAATGTGTTTTTTGTTATTCAAACAATCACCAAATGTTTTCACTTTATTATGGGCTCTAATATACTTCATAAGAAGGGCCACATGAGTTTATATTTTTAAATGCACATGTATTGAATCCTTTGAATGAATGTTGTTAATTTTTATTTCAAATGTCCTTAATGGTTCAAAAGGTTCAAAATTTGTAATCATTGTTGAAAAGAAAAACGTACATTTGACTATAATTTAGGTTTTCATGAATAATAATAATAATAATAATAATAATAATAATAATAATAATAATATGGGTCATGTTTGGTCACAATATTGATATTCAGTCTTAGAGATTACATTTAAAATATAGTTTTGATATTTAATAGACTAATCCATGTAGGACATGTGTAAAATGCAGTCCTTGGTAAGGACTCCAACCTTGGTGCATGTGGCTTCGTTTACTGTGAACGGACCCAAGGTGGAATGGAAGTTTTACAACAATGTCATTTCATATTGCAAGGATAAAATGTTTTTTCATTTGGGCTATTGATGCGATGGTAATGGAAGAGTTCGTGTTGCGATGTGTTCAAAAACATGAACATAATACAAGGCATTATTTGTCACTTGTGGGGGAATTGTCCTTCAACCATTAGATTGCATGGTTACATTAACCCCTAATGGGCCCATAGAGAACGTGGCCATTGAAACATCAAACCCTTTGGTGGATGGAGAATTTACCTTGACGTCTCAAGTGGAAAGGGTCCAAATTTGCACCCACCTACAAATAACATGGAGGGTTCCAATAGATCCACGAATAATAACAATTGAACATTTTGACAAGTCTCATTATAGGAGGGATTGAATTCAACAAAAAAAAGGAGTTGGACAAGAAGTGGGCAACTTTGTTTTACAAAACAAACATCCCTTTCAACATTGTGAAACATGAAAGCTATGAAAACATTCCTAAGACAATGCATTCATAAAAACTATGAAAACAACCTTAAAGTCCCAAACCACTATAAACCCCCATTGTATCATGGATTGTGCAAAAAATTGTTAAAGTAATCCAAGGTTGATGTGTTCAAATTTGTTGTTGAGAGGATGTGAAATTCAAATCAAAAGTATGGAATCACCATTCATTCTGATGGTTGGGACAATGTTGTATGACATCCAATATTATTGAATGCAATGTTTATTTGTCCTAATTGGGATGTATTATTAGGTTTCATTGACACAATGGGGGAACATAAGGATGCCCTCTACATATGTAATGCCTTGGCTAGATACATTGAAATCATTGGAGTTCACAACATTGTACAAATTTGTATAAATAATATTTCAAACATGCGGAATGAAGTTAACCTTTTCATTCGTTGTTTTCCAAACCTTTACTTTCAAGGTTGTGTAGTTCATTGTTTGGACAAGTACTATTGGAAGATTGAGGGAAATAACTCAATTTGTGAAAAAGGAAAAAAAATATTTTTTCTTTCATATGACAACAATATGCACCACTTGCAATCATTCATTCTTATGAGATTAACTCATTGTTTGAAAACCCCATTGAGATGAAATTTGCAACCAATTTTTTAATGATTGACCAATTGTTAGAGGTGAGATTTGTTATTGAACAAACTATCATCAATCATGAATGAACAACCTATTTCAACACATTGCATCACACCCATGGACATAGGTCCCAAGGCGAGATATGTTTGAACAAACGTAAAGAGGGGCAAGTTTTGGGATACTTGTGCCAAATTGGTGTTCATGGTAGAATTGGTTTTAGTGGCATTAAAGGCATTCAATGGCAAATGAACATTGCATGGGGAGGGCGTGTGGCATGTCATGTAGACATTGGAACATGTTTTATCATTACAAAATCAACTATTTTCATTATCATCAAGCCTTGTATATGTGGTCAAACATCAAATTTACCATTGGTGGGGGATGCTAGTAATTGACCTACATTATGTAGGAGCCCTTCTCAATCCATACTTATTGGTTGAAGCCCACCTCCATGATGATGTAGATGCCATGGAATTATTCAACTAGGTGTTATGAAAAAACATTAGTAGCTCAACAACCTATGCCCAAGCTTTAAACAACTTTGTTGACTTGTTGAAAGTTGAGGGCCCTTTTTTGATAGCCTAGCCCCCACTTGACGACCTCAACTTGCTCCCACATGAATGGTGGGATTTGATTGGAGTTAATGGATGCACATTTGCACCCATTACCCGTTGCATTTTGGCACAAATGTGTTTTACATCATCATGCAAGTGGAATTGGAAGTCATATTTATTTGTCCATAGCAAAGTGAAAAATTGACACATGTTGGAGTGGGTTAAGGATTTGGTGTGCATTTACATTAATAACAAGTTATTAATGTTATTAACTTGTTACTTGGTGCTAACCCCATTACTAGTACAAGAAGAATATGTTGTTTAACGACCTTATGTTGAATATCAATGGAAGTTTAGACAAATGTAACACAACAAATGAGGACCTTTTAATGTCAAATGAAAACAAGGACCAACATGACCCCTTTGAATTCTTAACTAATGACTTGTCGAAAAACCTTCCATTTTCAAGATTGTTGTTTGATGCAAACATTTGGGAATGATTATGATCCAATGTTGGGAGTACAAAATTAACGTGTCACCCAATGTTGCTTCACAGTAGGTGGAACTCCCCACCTTTAAAACATCCATTGAACATCAAGTTGAAGCCTCCTATTGCATCCACCAAGATTGTACATGCCCCAATGGTCAATGATGAAGTCACACACCTACAATCAATAGGTTCCACCAATCTTGTACTCCCACAAATATGAACACTCCATTAACAATAATGGATTTGATGGTGGGTTCAGGGATCATTGATACCATTACACATCTAGTAGCCCAAGACATGTTAATTGAGACACCAAATTGCAATTTGGGCCTTTCGATCAATCCTATGAATCATGTATTTGAAGCCAAACTAATAATGACATTGAATCTATGGGTGGGCTTAGATACCACCACTTACATAGTTGAACCCCAAACAAATCATCAATGTATGCCCATTCATGAAATTGAAACTCAATCAACACAACATGCTTTAGATTTTAACCACAAATTAATATCTAAATACCTATTATGTCAAACACATTTTCAACCCCAAGTGGGGTTAAGATTGGCCATGGTGGTTGTTTCCATGAATCTTCTTTATTTGTTTATTTGAGATTCATCCACACATTGGTCATTTGAAGGAAGAGGCTAATTGATAAAACAATGATGGTTTTCATAAGTAAACGTGATTATGATTGACTACATATGGATGGCATTGTGGATATTTATAGACGTCATCCCACCAAACGAATTCTAATGAAACAAATGGGGTAGAATATCATCATGACCTTATGTGGGACAAACATTTTAAGATTGGAGGAGTGGTGTAATGATCACAACAACACATTCTGGGTTTTGCGAGTGACTTTTACAACTACATATTAGTCAAGAAGGACATATGCAATTAGTGATAAGTGACTTGTTAAACCCATGTCGTTTCACCCATTTAGTTGCAAGGGATGTTCAATTGTAAAGCCTAATCATTTAAATGACTAAGATTTTAAAAATTTCTTATAATAATGAAATTCCATGTCATCATTAACCTTGGTATGATGTGTAAAGTGCATGCCATTTCAACTTAATCATTTTATTCAACTAAATGTTATAAAAGATGCCTTCATGGATGGATGACATGCGTCAAAAACCTATAACAGATTATGAATGGCACATGACCAAAGGGTGCAAATTTTTTAAGGTGTACCAAAATCTTATCATAACATCACCATTTTTGTTTTTTTATCTAGTCTTTTTTACCATGTAAAGACACATTTATGGATGATTATGATGGAATCTAAAATTATAATAGTCTAAAATATAGTCCTTCTGAAAATTTTGACAACTTTTGATTCATTATTTTTTATGGGGATCAAAATATAGGGTAAAAAAGGACTACAGTAAGGATTCATCCTGTGTGGTACACATTTATAAGATTTTCACCCCAAAAGTCAACCTAGTTTAACCCATGTAACTAGCATAACCAAAAATCAACCTAACTTAACTAGGTTGGTCAACCTAACTTAATTCACTTAACCAAAAGGCAATTTAACTTAACCTAGCTAGGTTAACTACCTATGTTAGGCAACTTAGGCTCCTTAAACCTTTAAACTAGGTGGCCTAAATTTAAAAAAATGTTAGACTCTTAATCCAAAAAGTTTAGATTAGGTTATCTAACCTAAATTAAATGGCATAGGTATCATAAGTTGTAAGAGTGAGGACTTAAACCCCTCACCTTCATTTTGGGATTCAAGTCCTCATCCATTACATTACCACAATTTTTAATACTAATTATATTTAACACAAAGTTATAAAGGTTCAAAGTGTTTAACCTTGAATTAACCTTGGCCACCCTAGGTTGACCTACCTACTACCTACCAACCTAACCTAGATCACCTGGACCTCCCTAGGTTGACTTAAGATGAATTAATTTGTCAACTTATACTACTCACTAATCTAGCCTAAGTTAATTTAAACATTTTTAGGCTAAAACATAAATTAACCTAGGATCTTTATGTCGCATCTAATTGCATCATAATTGCATATGGTTGCACAAACTTGAGGTGGTTACAAACTTGATAAAATATTTTGTAATGAAGCTACTTAGGTTGACTTAGCAAAAAACCTAAAGTTAGGAACCTAAGCAAGCCTACCTAGGTTAACATATTAGTAGGGTTACCTATTCTACATATATTTAAAGATATTAAATGTAGTAATTTTCTTGTGTCTAGTTAAATAATTTACAAGGTATCTTATATTACAAAGTAGGTTTTAACTAAGTAGCCAACATACATAAGTTAACTTAATAGGTATGTTAACCTTAGCTAGTGCGTTAAATAGTTAAAAAATCAAAGAATTATGTGTCATCTTTTTCAAAATGATTATTAATATTGTAGTCATAATTATAAGTTAACAATAAATTATTTAGTACACATATGCATGTGAATTCATGATTGTGTACATAGAAGCACATTAAGGGTGAGCCATTTTTCACCAAAAAAAGGTGATGTATAACAAGTATTATAATACGTAGTAAGTTAAAATCTTGATGGTATACTTTGGCTACCCTAAACATAATAAAAAAATTAATTAATTTGCATGACAACATTTTGGAACTCAAAGTTCACTTTGGGTCAAAATTAATCTTGATCCAATGGTTAGATGAAGAGGATTGGATAAAATTAATGTACATACAATATATAACTTATAGTTTTTCAATGGCCATAGGGCCTCATGTTTGTGGTTCATGAAACATTACTAAACAAAAAAAAATTGAAAAAATATTGCAATGCCCATTTATAAAATGTTTTCCTTTTTGATATGGTAGCGGTGTTTTTCTTAGAAATAAGATATTACAATGCATTATTGTTTAAGAATGTAAAAAACACACTTTTTTTGAATGAACTTTCATCCAAAAACTTTAAATCTTTAAATGGTCCTAGATTTAATTCATGTATGTCAATATTATACACCAAAAAATATTTCACCCACGAATTCCACTCACAACTTTAGTTTTGAAGTATATATGCAAAATTTTCAAACTCTATGATAAGTATTATTTTGTCACAAATATACTCCATACATTCAAGTTTTTCATTGTTTGTTGGATTTTAAAAAAAAATGATTAGATGAGATTTAAAGTTAATCAAATATACTTAAAACAAGCAAAAATGATTCAAGATGTGATGTCCATAGATTACCCAAAAAAATAATTGTAAAAATATTATATTTGTTATTACAATTTTTGGGGGGCTTAATGTGCTTTCATTCGACTTCAAAAACCTCATGGCACATAAAAAATTATGGCATGCCATGACAAATATTGGTGCCATGAATTCAAGACACAAAAATTTATGGTGTCACAAAAAATCATGGATTGCCATGAAAATTTGTGACACCTTGTTGCCAAATGGCATGCCATGTCATCATCACATGGAAGATCGAATCATTATTAATTGCAAAGGACAACAATGTTTTCACTATCCAATAAATGAGATTAATTCATCAAATCAATGACATGAATCATGATGTTGACAAATAAGACATCATCTTGTTGGCATATAACATGCCATGTCACCATCATGGGAGATTGAGTAATTATTAGTTGCAAAGGTGGATGGTTCAACTTGCAAGTAACTAATTAATGAACAATTTTTTAAAAAAAATGATAATTTACCAAAAAAATCAACAAGTTGTTATATTGAGTACAATTCCAAAACCATGATGCCATGTGACATGTTGATGTATTTTTCCATTATTTAGTGATTGTTATGACTAAATAGTTATAAATGTAGTTTAAAAAACAATAGTCATTTTTGTGTCTGGTTCAAAGGATAGGATTTATTATAGTGAGGGTCAAGTTTTTCGATTTGCATCTTGATGTAAAGAGCTACATTGAGGGATTGGATATCATTTCTAACATAATGACTAACCAATAAATGCCTCATTTTATCCAAAGTAGTGTATGAATCATCATGTTGACTAATAATCAAATATTTTATTACCACCACAATGCCAAAACATGTCTTTTATGATCGGTCCTACTTGACAATATTCATTTTTCTAATCATTTAAAAATCATTTATGCCATTTTTTTGGGTCATTTTTCCTATTGTAGTCGAATAGGACAAGTTGTAAAAGACATGTGGAATGCCACATTATCATGTTGTGAAACTATAAGTTGTTGTTCTAGTCACAAAAGTCAAGATATTTTTAATTAACTAATTTTAATTTATCTAAAACATATTATTATAATTTCAAGAATAATAATATATCTATCTAATAAAGCCCACTAGTTGTCATACTAATTATAGTTGAAAAGCCATGATAGCACATGACATCTCAATGGCCTTTGTAACTACATAGTGATTTTTATGACGAAGTAGTTACAATTTTAGTTGAAAAGGATAATAATCATTTTTTTGATCGGTCATAAAACCCATAATGTGTTGTTGTGGATGATGATCAAGACATTGAGATTAATGATGATGGCAAAGAGGCACCAAATGTCAATGTCTATCATGAATCATGACCCCAAAATACCAATCCCACAATTGGTCGTGGTTCCACATCTAGAATCATTAGAGTATCGCAATCTTGCACTATTTAAAGGGGTTAACCACTATGGAATATGCACAAATTGGTTGATATCCCTATCCACATGAAGGTCTGCATATATTTTTGTTTGAACTACATGCTTTTATGTAAATAAATTTGCTACCATTTGATTTTGGACCTTGTTTGGTGTTTATTTTCACCAAATATTGGAACTGTTCATTTTACCAATGTAATTAATAATATTATAATTTAGTTCAACTTGAAGTTAAATGTTGAACATATGCAAACATGTATGTGGTAAAGATGTATTTTGTGTGCAATTATGAATTTTCCAATCACAATGTCAATTGAAAATTCTAAGCATGTGAAATAATTACATTTTTTAATATTGAATATAAGTTATCACAACCATTACATCAATTGGGGAAACACCTTATTTGCCCATAGTGTGCCATTCATAAATATGACATATACATAAATGGTTTTTAAAGGTTGGAAAAGTTATGTACATATGATGTGCCTAATACCTATGCTAAATCCTCCTCACCCTAAACCCAATTGAAAATCTTTGGATCTTCTATTGCTACCTTCCCCAAATAGTGTTTGAAAAGTTGGTTGAAATTATTGTATAGATGGACTTCATTGCCCAATGTTTGCCCCATGCAAATTTGCATTCAACACATGATTATTTATTTCATTGACCATGGCAATCGTGTGTGGCGATACCTTGGTTAGGAATGCAATTGTTGCTTCATCTTTCAAGCATTGGAAATCATTAGTCTCTTCTATTAAAAGGTCACATATTATTTCTTCTAAGAGATTGTGTAGACTACAAAACACTACATAGTGCCAAACCCTAATTTATTATTATGCCCATTCAATCCCTTCAAAATTATTGCTTATTTCCCAAGTCAACATGAAATATATTGAAACATTGCTCATAGCACCCTTGCATAGAAGCTTTAAATTCTTGAAGCATGAAGGAGCCCCATAAGAAAAAAGAAATCAACTTAAGCATGCATGGAGGAACTTTGTGAGGGAAAAGAACACAACAATTTTTCACCAAGGATAGTGGAGATGAAGGGACGAGAGCGAACCTTGCCACGAGTATCCCTGGCAAGCTTTGAACAATGGGTTAGTGGTAAGCTACCACATGTCCTAACTACCCTACCTAAAAGCTTCTAAAGTGCCTACTATGAATGGCGGTAGCCTACAATGGTAGCCAATGCCATTAAAAAGATATTAACCTTAATCAATGCCCTAGCTTTTCAGATTATACTATTTTTTTTTTCCATTTTTTCAGTAACTTAACCCTAAGTGTGAATTGACCCCAAGAAGTGTATTAATATACTGGTTGGTAATTTTACATGATACATGATAAACTGTAAACCCTAAAAAAGCTGGAAACCCTGAACCCTGGATGTGTCATCTGCTTCCTGCTTGGTCATCTGTTGAAGCCCACAGTTGCTGAGAAGAAGGGCAGCCGCAAGGCTGACCTTGCCCTTGTGCCTGATTTGGGCATGGTTGTTGCATGGAGAAAATATACTCCCACTTGTTGAGAGAAGTTTGGTTATTTGGTCTCCACCACCAGGTCAAGCAACTCTCAAGATTAGGCTACTGCTGCTGGGATCTGATGATGGTTACAATTGGCTTCTAAGGCAGCAAAGATGCTCGGGTTCCAGCATAGAAAACAACCACAGATTTCAACACTGGAATGCTTCCATGTCCCAATGTTGCTTGGCTCATGTATCTTCTTCGTCTTCTTCTTTCCACAAGTTGAATAGTAAGATTGGCAATGCTGTGTTAATTTTGCAGCAAGTGCAAAACAGCAAGAATGTGATCAAACTCAGTAGTTCGCATGCAACTGGATAAAATTTTGGGATGAATCTCTCATCAGATAATTGAGCATCTCCAGCAGTGATCATTATGTGACCCTGCAAAAGTATTTCTCACATCCAAGTTTAGTTATTTACTTTTTTCCAACCCCACCCATAAAACTAAAACTGGGACTGCAAATGGTTGGGAGACTGGACCAATCAAACTATATGGCCAATCAACAGCAGGTGTTAGGCTTTGCTATGCCTTTTACCAGCCTCAGCATCATGTGCAAGATTGCTGGGCCAAAACCATTTTGCTGAGCCAAAATGGCATGTTTTGACTGTTCTTCAACTAATTTTCTTTTGCAGGGGCCACATAATGAGCACAAGTGGAGCTGGAATGCTTTGTGCTAACATATATGTATGCTACTAGTCATCACCATCATCTGTATCAAAAAAATGTTTCTACAACTTTGTTGATAAGCTCTTTGAAAGGAAAAAAATATTTTCTCCATAGCTGAAAATTGTTACCACTGAATTTCAGAAAGTCTGTATGAAGCCCTTGAGTGTTGTCAATGGGGATGTAAAAGACTGACAAAAGAGTACAGGGAAAAAATGTTCAAAGATGATGCACCTTTCTGCACAACACATGAAATCACCTGCTGCCTGTCATAAAAGCAACTGATACTACCCACATCCAGCTATGAAAAAACCTGTGATATTGTGTATCTGTGACATTGCAATATTGTGCTTCTGTGACATAACTAAAATCTTTTGTTTCTGCGATTTTCATGATCAAATACATATAATACCCTACTTTGCTTCTACCATTTTCCGTTGTTACAAAACTTTGTCACAGCTGGGCTGTTGTTGTTAGAAGTGCCCATGGCTGCTGGTTTCTTCTGGTCTGAAATGCTTGATCTCTCTCTCTCTCTCTCTCTCTCTCTCTCTCCATATATATCTCTCTCTGTCAATTAACCTGTTTTGACATTGCAGTAGCTATCTATCTCTCCTCTGCCTGCCTGCAGCTTCAGTTGCACCTCCTTTGCACCCTCCTGTGCATGCTCATGGCTGTCTCTTCTGTGCCCTGCTTTTGCAATCCTTGGAATTGTTGGTTTTGCACCTTCCAAGCTGTAACACGATCAATGACAGCCTACAGATGATAGCCAAGACCAATATCATCATCATCATCATCAGAAGAAGAAAAGTTTGACAAGTTTTCATCAGTAGAGAGGAATGCTGCAAAAAGCAATGTTACTTGTGTAAAAGGCCGAAAATTAGTTGCAAAGCCTAGAATGCATGCACATCATGTTTGTGATGCGGACCATCATCATCATCAAAGATTTTGTATGTCAGACTGGTGGAGATCAAGGTTTTCTGAGGATACAGAATTTGCAGATCAATCTCCTGGGTTTTGAAGAACAATATATCTCATGGTTTTTGAAGATCAATCCTCCCTCTTGTGGTGGTGTTTCAAGAACAACAATCTAATGGGTTTTGGAGGAGAACAATATCAATTCTGGTGGTGGTTTTTCAAGAACAAAAATAGATCATCATGCATGAGTTTGGGGCTTCTTGGGGTTTGTACCTGGACTGCAATGTCAAAAGCATCCTTTGAAGTTTGCAGAGGAGGTGCAAGAGGATTGGCATACACCAAGTTTGGGATGAAGCTGATGACTGTCTGTCTCATGTGCTCCACCTCTTCTGTTGGAATTCTGAGCAAAACCTCCTCGATGTTGTTGGCTTTGTTCTCTCCAGAGGAGGCGATCATGACCGAGTAGGAGGAATGGTTGGCAGGCAGGTGCCAAACATACTGCGTGTAAGCAGATCTCTCATGGAAGAACACAGGGATACAGCCGGCAAGCATGGAATCGAAGATGGATCTTCGGGTGTAGGAGTCACCGGGAGGCTGCACACAGAACACGGAATTGCTGAAGAGTTTCATGAGATGGTGAGGTTGAAGACAGATGTTGTTGTCGGCATCGTTTTGGCATGCCAGGAGTTTGCAGCGGCTGGAATCGGAACATTGGGAAATGATATCTTCCCTGATGGATCCACCCAAAGCCTCGGTTCGTGATGCGCCTGCGAAAGAAAACAGCCATGGTCGGGAGGCTTGCCGCATGCGCTGCTGCCAACGGTGAATCTGAGAGTCCAAAGATGGGTGGAAGTAGGTAGGGTATGGGATTCCCACATCGTTTTGGTGCAAATGGCTGGCTTCTATCACCAACAGTGTCATGTTTAGACATGCCGGCAAAACGAAGAGCTTGTTGCCCCAGTCCCCCTCGTCGTCCGTCTCGCGCCGGAAGTCCCAAGTGATCCGTCCCCCGACCATGAAATGGTCATGACCGTAATGGGGTTTCCATTCCGATTGCGTCTCCAGCCAGCCCACTAGCTTGGCGGGTGCCTCGTCTCGGACGCTTATGTTCGCTCCCCACAAGTTCATGGCGAGTTCCAGTCCCGCGTAGAAGGGCACGAAGATTGCAGCAGCTTGGCTCGAGTTCTTGGTCAGACATGCGTACTGCTTCATCCTGTTGTGGAAGATCATCTCCAGTGCAAACTGGTTTGTTTCGAACCAGGCTCCAGACTCCAGCTCCAGCTGCAAGTCTAAGCTGCTGCTTCCAGCCTCCACATCCTCCTCGCTGCTGCTGCTGCTGCTTCTGTTGTTGTTCTTTACCATGGTACCCAGACCCCCGTTGGAAACAACGTTGCACCAGTCCACCCAGGGGTTGAGTTTCTTGCATTGACGCAAAAGCTCCTCGTTGAAACGCGGATCCAAGTCATGCACATACACATACCTGCCTGCGCACGGATCTTCAACCAATTCTTGTTGCATTTGATTCTCCTCCTCCTCTTCCTCCTTGAAAGTTCTTTCCTCTTCTTCTTCCTCAGGTAAGGCTCTCGACAGTTGGGTATCTGGATGATGATGATGATGATGAAGCCCTGAGGCACTGTTTTCAGCGATGGGATTCGTAGACAACAGCAAGCTGTGCAGAGATGCTGCTGCTGCTGCGTCCTTGCCAGCAGCCTGGGTAGAGAAGTCTAGGGACGGACCCATGAGGAGAGTGGAGCCTGGAGGACTATGGGAGATATGCAGCGTGATGATCACCCACCACATAGCAAAAGCTGATGTAACCAGCATACATCGCGTGCGAAAGCCCGAAAGGAATGCAAGATTTGTCACCCGCTCCATCTTGATCATCGACATCCCCTTCCTTCCAAAAAGATGATGATCCATGGAACAACAACAACGGCTGGCTTGTACAGTAGTAGTCTAATGCTTTCTAGATTTCTTGCTCCTCCTCCTCGCAGCAGCAGCAGCAGCAGCAGCACGCGGCTCACCCCGGTTCAATTGTAGAACTCCTGTGGACCCTGCTAGAAGATAGAATCTGTCTCAGGCACCCTCTCAGTGGCAAGCTGGAGTCTGAAAAAAAACTATACAAAGTCTTCTGTGATCCTGCTGGCACCTCCTCCTCCTGCATCCACCATCATGACCACCTCAATGCAGCCATGATTTCATTCTTTTCTTCTTACAAGAAGATCATGCAACGACAAAACCCACATTCAGACCTGTTCCCATACGAGAATCATCCCAGTGTATTATTATGTATTGCAATCTTTTCACGTGAAGAAGAAGAAGAGAAGGACCCAATTCTCCCAAGACTTCTCGTAGAAAACACACAAATTTCAAACTGCATGTAACTAGTTCATTCACATCACTGCAAGCCTTTAGAGCCAAGACCTGAGTTGTAACAAAGAAACCCAAAGCTTTGTCATGCAAAAGCTCAAGATCAAGATCATGAGATCAAAGCTTAACAAGATCCAGGAGCAATCTTTCTTTGAGGCTCTGGCCTGGACAAACCCACAATCCAAACTTCAGGCAAATATATATGTACCTACCTACCTGATGATGATGATGGCTCAATACTTCTGCAAAGTTGGCCTTCAAGTCCAAACGATCATCAAAGAAGAAGACATGGTCACAAGGTCCAAAATTCATGCTCCGGGAGGAGCTGCTGCTGCTGCTTGAAACCTTGAAGTTTGAATCTTTTGTGATCTCAAAACCAGAAAGAAAAAGTTGTCCAACTCCTTCTCCGTCCTCCACAAAATCAAACTACCCTTAAAGCTCTCATTGAAACTGACTGAAGACTCCTGCAATTGATGAGAGATCTGGAACCCAACAACAAAAAACAACGCCGGATTTTTTGTCGTCTTCTCTTTTTTGGTTGTTGCTTTCAACTACCGACATTTGAAGATCATCCGAAGTTTGATGATGATTCCCAGACATTCTACTTAAACCCCCAATCCCCAAGAGTTCATAATTTAAAAGAAAATCTTGATCACGATTGCCAGTAACACGAGTTCAAAAAACGATGTGAGAGCAAAAGACTCCAAGAACTTTCTTTGCTGTAAGTGCATGATGGTTTTGCTTGCCCACTTCATCTTCAGTCCCTGATGGAGAACCAAAAAAAATTCACAAAAAAACGCCCCAATCAAAGGTGCGACTTTGGGGAGTTGGGGAAACAACTCCCCCCTCCCCCCTCGGCGCCGCTGGTAGAAACCGAAACCGGCTGACTCTTTCTTCTCTGGTGCAGCAGCAGCGAAAAATAACCCTCACCAAGTACCTAAACAGAACCCAAAAGACCTGCTCACAAAGGACAAGGGAAATGCTCAAGTGCAAAGCACGCAACAGCAACAGCAGCACCACTACCATCACCACGACGACGACGACGACTGTAGATGAATCAAAAACGTTCAGATGGATGTAAAACGCTCACTTTCATCTACTCGTTTGGCTTTTGTCACCTCCAGAATCCAAGCAATAACTGGATTTGGCCTTTTTTTTTCCCCTCCCCCAAGGATGAAGAATGTACAGCTAAAACCCTCCAAACTCTCCCAAATAGGTAATCAACAAAGAAAGATTAAACAGAAAGAAGAGATACATAGGTAGGTACCTACTTAAAATGTCCTACCTAACAACCTATGTCTCCTACCCAAATGAAACAAAGAAAAGAGTTTCGAAATTTGTTTACATAGGTACCTATATTATTTATTTTACAATATAGCTAATAAACAACAAAAGATTGAGGGGAAAAAAAAAAGACATATATAACATATACCTACCAGGTACTAAATAAGCAAATTTTTCTTTCAAAAAGAAGAGAGAACACAAACTAGAGAGAGTGCCCACATTTCGTGGCATGAAAGAAGGCATTGATGTAGGAAAGTTAGTACCATGTTTGACACCAATTCCAATTTGCCTCTCTGTTACTCTCTGGTGTTTTAAGCTTCTTGACCCCCATCATCCCCATCATAGAAGGAGCTGATTGCTAACAATATCCATCAAGCATCAATTTACAAGGATTGCTTTCCTATTTTAGTTATGTTAACAGCCCATTTGGCGGCAACCACAGCAGATCTATAACCTATTTATGTACTTATGAGGACACAAATCATGAATTCTATTTGGCCAATTCATATATATATATATATATAATTTGTTGTCATAGACTAAGTATCTATGTATTGTTAGTTGTTGGGGTGCCCACAAAACAGCACTGTTGAAACAAAATTTGAAAACTTTTGTGGCAAATTTAAAGTGTTTTGGAAAGAAACTCAAAATGTTTTAAAAAAGTCACCAACTTTCTATATATGGTTCAAATAGGTGGCCAAGCAAATGGTTTTTTTCTTTCATATTTTGTCAATAGCCAAATTTGGCTAAATTGGTGGGATTGATTCACACTCAGTTATATCATAAAATTGAAAACAAAAAACAATTGATCCCAAAGTTCAATTTTATTTTTCTTTTTCTTTTTAATGAATCACTTTGATTGGCCCATCACAAATGAATTCTAAGACATTGTAGAAATAAAATTGTGCACTCCCAAAAATAGATTTGTAGAAGTGCTTCCCTTTCGGTTATTGAGAGTTCAACTTTGGGCAAAGGTTATGGGATAACGTGTAGTTCTATGGGGGAATAATTTGGGCAACAAGTTGGGAGTGTATTGAGAACAAGATGAGAATGTATTGAGAACTTGATGGCAATAGACATCCAAATCAAAGAAATCCAAACCTTCCCATCCTCCCAAAAGGAAAAAAAAATTGTGCCTCTTGGTTGCCTGTTGTTTCATTTCATTAGCTGCTACGGTTCATTGATTCAACCTTAAACCCTTCATAAGTTGTTGTTGCTACCCCATTTACCTACAAGACAAATTTGACAAAAGGAACCACAAGTTGATTACAACATGTTCCATGTGGTCATTTTTGAAGAATATTTGAACATTGCATGATCCAAAGTAATGGCCAAGGTAGTAGGAAATGAAATTAAAGAATGTAAGCAAAAGGAAAAGGAAGAAAGGAGGTCGAAAAGAGTAGCTAAAACTTTGATTATTGTTGAACATGCAACTCAAAGGTCCATTAAAAAATGAACAAAGGTATAAGTGTTCATGCAAGCTTGGTTTATAGGTTGGTTGCAAGGTAGGGTGGCTCACTTTTTGCATCACAATTTAGTTTTTTTGTAAAGTGGCATGCATTTACATGCTATTAACATGGCATAAAAAACAATAATTTTTCAAATTTGTGCCTAAAGTTAAATTGTCAACTTGAAGAAAAAGACATCTATTAAAAAAATGGATTAGTTTGTTATTTATGCCTCTATATACATGTATTTTTTTGTATGAATTTTATTTGGGTATAGTATATTGACTCAATATATGATATGTTAAAACAAAAAAAACATATGTGCAAAACAATTGCTAGAAAAAAATTAACAAAAAAAAATTATGGACATTTGAATGGCCTAAAATGAGCCATACTTTCATAAGTCCATACCATAATCATTTTTGGGTGGATTTCAATTTTTATTTCTTTATCATGTACATTAAAGAATTATTTAAAATGGTTTATTTTCATGTGGGTTTTTTAGTTCATTAAGCACCATGTAATTTCCCACTAAATTAATGATATAAAAATAAACTACCACTTTAACACTACCATATGGACTTTTAGGGAGTGGAACATCTGCTGAAAATGAGCCACCTTAAAATTCATACACCCTCCAATTGCAATTTATAAGGATGCAAAAGATTAGTTTCATAACAACTTTGTAGCAAGGTTGTGAGCTAGCCCATTGGGGTATAAAGGTGTCAACCTTGGTGCCACTACACATATTCAAAGGGCTATTAGAACAAAAACAAAGCAAGAATGGAAGTTGCTATACATGTTTCAATTAAACACAAAATTATTTCTATTGAATAAACAGTAGAAATAATGGGGGTTGATCATAAACATCACCAATAAACTTCCATCACTAGGAGACAACCACCATCATGGGTAGTAGATCAAAAGGAAATGACCATCACTAGGAATAACATATGAAAAGAAAGATTTGACCATCACCAAATATAGTAACAAAAATTAAAAAATGACCATCATCAAGGCCAACATGTCAAAAGAAGGAGATGACCATCACTAGGTACAACATATGAGAAAAAGGAGATGACCAACACCAAGTACAATAGATGAAAAGAAGGAGACGACCATCACCAGGGTGAATGCATCAAACGAGGGAATTGACCATCACCAAAAACACTAGACAAAAAAAGGAAATGACCATCATTAGGGCCACCACATCAAAAAAAAATGACCATCGTGAATAATAATAGACAAGAAGAGGGAAACAACCATCACTCCCTACCATGCCATCCCACTTGCATCACACACAACAATGCTTAAGGGTAAGTGCATGGTAGGGTGGACCAAAAACGGCAAGAATTCACAAATTTGAATGTCAATTTTGGGTCCATTTCCTTTGTATTTTTTTTAGGCTTGAGATGGCTTTTGTAGTTAGGTAATAACAATGCATTGATTTCAAGCAATTGTTTTCCATTGAAATTTTTTCCCTTGTAAAGCTCATTGATTAAGACATTTTTGCTAAATTTCAACATCATTTTTATTTTATTCAAAATGTAATGGACTTTTGAAAATAATGTGTTTGCTTTTCACCAAATAAAAGTCCATAGCTCATAAACTTCATTAGATATGAATCAAAACCTTTCAATCTTGATTTCATATTACATTTAAAAACTAAAACCAAGTCCCTAAAAGTTTTAAGGTCCATCATAGGATCAAATCAAAGTCCATTCATTTCATTGCTACTAGTGTGAACCCCGTGCCTAATGCACAGGTGTGTGTGTATTTGATGGTACATATTACAAAATTACAAGTACAAATTACATTTCCAAAACCTCTTTATATATGACATTTCGCATGTATCCATTGAGACCCTGGCCGTTGAAAATCTTGATGTTTGCACTACTTGTGACCTGTGAAATAGCAACATACAGTTGACCATGGGAAATAGACTGGAGATGGCAAATATACCCCAACGTTATCCAATGTCTGACCTTGACTCTTGTTAATTGTGATTGCAAATGCCACTTGAACAAGAAATTGACAATGATGCAAAACAAATGGCCAATCAGTCCCAGAGGGGGACATGATGATGCGGGATATGAACACACATTTGCCGACATTGTTCCCTGTGATGTCTCTGTTTCAATGACACGCTGACCCAATCTCTTGACAATCAACCTCATACCATTGCACAATCCTATTGATTGATTGAGATTGTATGCGATGTATTGATCATCATTGAGCCTATCTTCTGCATTGTCTGCATCTGTGGTCAATGAATGTTGATCATAAGCCAGCTCTTCTTGGACCAATCGGTTTCCTCCATGAATAGAAGGGATGTAATTAGACTTGGGAAGTGTTGGAAAATCTTCCAGGCGGTGTCCATTGCGCATGAGAACCTGATCGATCTCATATAATGCACGATCCTTTAACGCATCCTCAGAAAGGGTAACAGTTGGATCATCAAGCTCGTAACATGTCATTGTTTCAATGTCATCGCTCAAAGACTCCCAATGTGCATCCCATAATTGTTTGGGATTCGTGACCTCACAAAACATCAACATCAAGGCAAACATGTCACGCAGTTGTCGTCCTAAGGCCCAAACATTGGCTTCTTCCAAGGCTTGATGCCATTCATTGTCGTCTGCAAACAAACCCATTGCAATGCATGCATCTTTGAATGTGTCGTGCTCTATGTTATCCATTGTCCGCAAATGCTCGTAGGATGTGGCACCTTGACACAGTTCAGTAGCATTCGCAAATAATAACATTCACCCGATGTCGACAATGCATAATACATGCGACCAATGGCAAAGCCTTTCTTGCGCATTGTCCATCGCTTCAACATCCGATTCCACACCCATTGCTGAGGGAATTGATCGAACGTAAGGCTTCGTGTAACTTTCAATTCTTGGTTTGTTTTGAACCATTCTGTGAGCATCGTTCTGGAAATGGCTGACCGTGTTGCCACTTCCTACACATCATCGTCATCGTCAAACAACACCATTTGTTGATTGGGCAAATGGTATTGCAAACGCTCAACGGTAGGAAACCGCTCATGCATATCAAACTTGAAAATGTGCCATGCTGCTTCAGATGTAGATACATAGCGACAGTCGAGATATTTTTTGATTTCATCAGCTTCGACCACATTCCCTTCAGTGGCATTGTCGTTTTGGCGCGAGATCTCAACAGTTGCACGATCATATCCTTTATATACGTACTTGAATAGATACTTGACTGCACGAATGTTGTTGTAGACCTCAACGTTGATGTGTGCATTGTACTTGGTTGATAAATAAACATTGTGCGGTACCACCCAACGATTGTCCAATTCAATGCCATGAACCAAAAGTGTGTGCCCCGTATCTCTGCGCCGATAAATAGGATATCCGTGTACATCCATCACTGTCTCGGATTAGAACTTGTGTGGATATTGTTTTTTGCATTTGCCTTCTTCCATGCATGGGGCATTTGGAAACGCAGCTCCACATGGACCATGCATCATGCATTTGGCAACCGTTTCATGGGCCAACCTGTTTGTTTTTGGATTCGGAAGTTCAGCATTGATCATGCAGTTTACATCTTCGACCGTGTGTGGCTTGCAGTCTTTGGCAAAAAAGATGAGAATGTGTGCATGCGGCATCCCATGCTTTTGAAATTCAATGACATAGATTTCTGCAATCGTGCGTCCCAAAATATGTTTCTTGTGAATGTCATTGATCAACTCCTTTAGCTTGATTTTGAACACTCGGGTTACCAAATCCGGTCGATCCTGAGGCTGATGTCCGAGTAGCAACGCTCTCTTGATCTCAAGCCATTGGGGATTGCAAGTGAATGTAACAAACACATCTGGGCAGCGGGCCCATCTGCATATTGCCATGGCATCTTGATAATTTTGAATCATGTGACGTGGACCTACTGTGAAAGAAGATGGTAGAATGATCCTATGTCCGATGGTAGCAGCGTTATTGTCACCTGCAGCGATGGCATCCTGAAGGCCTTGATAAAGATCTGCACGAAATTTTTTTTAATTCAGGCGCAGATACTTCAAGCAGTTTTATTCGATAGCTGCATAAGTGTCCACAATGTATTGATGCCTCAATCAATCACCTCGAAGCAATGCAATGCCATCAGTGTCTCGATGTTGAAGTCGATAACCGTAAAATTCGGCCATTGTCACATTGCAATGCTTTCTTTGAAGCTTAGCTTTTTTCGCATGGTCTTCATCCAAGTTTGCATCAACAATAACACCATTGAACGGAATATTCGGATGGCATCCATCCTCACCGTAAGGAAATAACAACGGATAATGTAGAGCCATGTATCCCACATGTAGTTCGGAAATGCGTTGACACAGGCTAGCTTGTTGAGCAATGACGATGTCACATTTGTCTACAACCTCAGAACCATCTCCTACCATCAATGTAGTGACTTCATCGGCCGTTGGCACATTATATTGGCGGGCATCCTTTGTTCAAGAGGCGATGAGACACAATTTCAAATCCATCTTGCATGTTTATACTATCTCATACAATCTACTTCTAGGGCAAGTACTTCTACCACGTTTTCTTCTAGGTTAAAGCCATTGAGTGACTACCACACTTCCTCAAGATTTGGTGTGATCCCAAGGTGGATAACTCTATGTTCCATAGAAACCTTTTCAAGGATTAGTCATCTTCACACCTCCTAGACTATGGGTGGTACCTTAACTGCCCCAAGGATTACATGCCTTTGTTAGAGATTGCTTTTCGTGAGAAAATTGAGCCCGGGTTCCAATCTATCCTACAAGTGTCTTCAACTACTCCGATTGAAGCATTTAAGAAAAAAGGTAAAAGGAAGGGGAAGGAGTAGGTTAGAAAGATTGAAAACACTAAGGACACCAAGATGGAATATATCAAAGGTCTTCTACATGGGAGTACTACTCCCTCTAATGACTTCGTTCCTCTTGAGTAATCACTCCTCCTCTAGGTTCTCTCAAGGTGGTGGTGCCTTCTCCTTGCCATTACACCCCCTCTGGGCCATAGGCATCCAACCCATTGCATTGCATTAGCAAACCTCTCTATTATAGAGGCAACAAACTAGTCCCACTAAGCCAAGTTAACACTAACTAGCTGAAATAGGTATTGCATTGGGTAGTGGTGATACCTGGCCTAATGTGGACTAATTACTTAACAATTCTACTTGACCCAATGGAGGCTCACTTGCCAAATCCATTGTCCACTAGGCAACCATTTCTTGGAATTAAAAATAAGGACATAAGGGTGTAGTCACAATAACATGTACCATAGCAAATGTAACATTTGTTTTGGCTTTTCATATTTTTAAGTCATAATTTAATTTGGTGTTGAAATTATAACATTTGTTTATATAGTTGTATTTTTAATATATCATGAGAACATGTGAATTGATTTGAAATTAATCCAATGAGTAAAAAATTAACAAAAACACTTGTTAAACATTATAATGCTTATTTTTAAACAGTAAAAGGACTTATAAATGGATTTGAATTTTTTTGAAAATGACATTTTTTGCCAAAATTTTAACATAAACCTTATTAAAATAATATGAAAAAAAATTTAAAACTTTTAAAATATTTTTTCAAAGATTTTTTCAAGAATATTCCAAGAATGTTCTAGGAATATTTCCCAAAAATCAGTCACAAAAGCAATAAAAAAGTAGGCAGGTGTGGCTCGTAGTATCCCGTTTGCACCCATAGATGCAAAATTATTTATTTTACATTCCAACCTTCTTAATCTACTATAATACTTGAAGGCAACTTCAACACTTATTTGTCAAATAATTAATTAATTTTGAAAATTCCATCATGCATAGTGAAAATAAAACATTAAAGAATATTTTCAAAGATTCTTTGATTTCTTTCACAAATTTTGCAACTTCTTTGAAAAAAATAATTCTTGAAAATTTTAAACATTTAAAAAAAATAATACATAATGTTGAAATTGTTAAAGTACTATGGTATCTAAAAAGAGTAGATGATAAATTTCCCCTTTCACCATCATTGAAGATGTTTGGTGTTAAATAATTATCCAAAAGGGTAGCTAAATAAAATTTTGAACTATTTTACTCAAAAAAATTGAAAATAAAACTCCCAACCTACGTCAACCAAATAATTGTCCCACCCATTAGACTACCATTATAGGTCAAAATGAATAAATGCATGTTGTTGCATAGGTTTTTCTAATTTAAAGTTTTTTGGGATGTTCAAATTGGAACACTAGACCAGTGTTGGGTAAGTACCAAACATTGGTTCAAAACTGACCTAATTTTTAACCGATTCTCAAGCAAAAAATCAATTGGGTATAACCTTGGGCGTTACTTGGGTTGATACCCATATTTTTGAATATGAAAGTTAAAATACTTGGTTTATTGAAAAACTGAGGTTTTTAAATTTAATTTAATTTAAAATTTTGATATGCAAATAGGTTATATGAATAACCCTAGGTTTGGTTTGTAGGGGTTTAGGAGTAGGGAGTCTAGAATTAATTAAATTTAGGGTGTTAGGAAGCAGGGTTTTGGTTCAAGGTTAGGAAATAGGAGGTGGCATTTAAGTTTAGTGTCAAGAGGTGTCGTTTTTCACACATGGGAAATAGGATTGTATGTTGCTCATCACCAGAACTACCATCACAATTCAAGTATGTTTTTTCTTTCTTCCTTTCTTTTTCATGTTTTTGTTGGTATTTGGTGTTCAATGTGTTGTTGCTTCCTTGTGATCATCACGTTGTTATCCGTATCTTGCACTCATCATGTTGTTATTGCTACCAAGCACTAATTGTGTTCTTGTTGCTACATAGTGTTCATGTTGTTGCCTTGCACTCATCATGTTGTTGCTAATTAATGTTCATCATGTTATTGCTACTACCAAGTGTTCATCATGTTTTTACTACTACTTGGCATTCATCATGTTGTTGTTACTTTGCATTCATTGTGTTGTTGTTAATTGGTGTTCACTGTGTTACTACTAATATGTTCTGTTCATTGTGTTGTTGTTAATTAATGTTCATCGTGTTACTATTAATATGTTATGTTCATTGTGTTGTTCAAAAACCTAACACTCATTGTGTTCTTGTTGTTGCCTCACAGTCATTGTGTTGTTAATTGGCATTCATCATATTGTTGTTGCTACCTTGCATTCACCATGTTGTTTTGTTACATGGCACTCATCATGTTGAATTTTTTGCTTCATGTTCATTATGTTGCTATTGCTACCTTGTGTTCATTATGTTGTTGTGTTACTTGGTGTTCATCATGTTGTTGTGCATGGTGTTCATTGTGTTGTTACTATTAGCAATTTAGGTAAATTTATTTTCTTTTTCATTTTCGTTGGAGTTTGGTATTAAATGTGTTGTTGCTATTACTTGAAGTTCATTATGTTGTTATTGTTGCTTTAAACTCATTGTGTTGTTATTATTGGCATTTCAAGTGAGCTTATTTTCTTCCTTTTTTTTGGTGTTTGACTTTCAATGTGTTATTGCTATTGTTAAATAGCCATTGTGTCGTTGCAACTTGCTATTGCTAGGTGTTCATCATGTGTTGTTGCTACCTAATGTTGATCATATTGTTGTTATGCTTGGTGTTCATCATGTTGTTGTAAATGGCATTCATCATGTTGTTATTGGTGTTCATTGTGTTGTTGTTGATGTATAATGTTCAACATGTTGTTTTCCCCTTTGTGGTTGGTACTATCCCTACCGCCACATTGTTTTGCAAGTTGGAGTTTCATTGGAGGCAAGAAAGATTTTGGGTGCTTGCAACTTTATCAACCTTTTGGACATAAGGTTTTTTTTTTTTTCCCAAGAGTATGTGATTTTTATTCATTTTGAATTTTTTAATATATTGAAGCTTATATGTTAATAATGTGATTGGATTTTATTATGTAGGAATAACTTTTAATATATGGTGTAATTCATTACAACTCAATTACAACTCAATCAAAACACCTCATTTTCAATTGTTATGCAACTCCATTATAATTGCACCCATGATGTCATGTTGACATCATTAATTGTCATCAATTTATTAAATTTTGACACGTGGCACTATGAAGATTTTTGGACATAAAAATTATTTTTTTCAAAATATTGATTTCCTTCATCCATTATGATTGTTAATGATGGTCCAAAATTGTAACATGTAACAAAAAAAATTGTCACATGGCATATTAATTATATTTTGGAAAAAATAAATTAAAATAAATATATATTTTAGTAGCTAGGTAGGTCATACATAACCATAGATAGGTAGTTGGTAGGTCGTAAGACCCACATAATTATGTAGTTACCTAGGACCTACCTACCTACCTACCTACCTACCTACCTACCTACTTACTTACCTAGGTAGGTAAATAGGTGAGAAAGCAGAAGGCTAAATGAACTAAATAATAGCCATGAAATTTTATTATTTTATTTTATGTTTTGCCTTTCAGTGATTGAGCTTTAAAAAAAATTTAAACATTTTTAACCGCCAAAAAATATGATAGGAAATATTTGTTTCCTATGCTCTTGAAGTTTTATCATCATTTACGTCCATTGTTCAAGGTTGAAAGTTCATTTTTTTTATAGAAATGATGAAAATAACAATTCGGACAATTTTGAAATGGTGGGTGCAATCGTACTAACATGTACCATTTGTAGTTGTAACTACTGTTTATTGAACTTTGGATTGTAAAAATAATATAATAATAAATAGATTTTTTAAATAAAAAATTATTGTGAATACAATATGTACATATCATAAAAATTTGGAATCAATCTAATGAGTGAAAAATACGTATAAATATTTGTAACCTCTTGTAATCATTGTTTAAAAACTACATAAAAATAACTTAAAAGTAGTTTTGACATTAAAAGCAAAATTAATTGATTTGAATATTTTTTAATGACATTTTTTGGATTAAAAAAAATATACACCTTAACATAATATATATTTTAAAATTAAATATTTTTAATGTTTTTTTGAAAGACGTATTAAAAAAATTCTAAAAAAATTCTAAGAATAAAGTAGTGGTTTAAAGGGGCATGTGCGGCTCTTAATAGCATGGTTGGACCCTGGTGGTTAACATTAATGAACTTGCAAGAAAAACCAATTAAGAGAGAACCAATTAGGCATGGAAAAAAAAAGAATTGGATATGGTATGAAAAAAAAATATTTTTAAAAATTGAAAGTTGTCTCAATTCTTAAAATAAAAAATAACCAAAACCAAAATTGACGAATATGAAAAAAAAAAATAATAACCATTCAACATTACACTAGACCCCTTTTTGAAATAATTGAATATTTTGGCAAAAACTTACTATTGGTACTTGTGGGTGTAATAATCAATCATAGATAAAAACATCATCTTGACACTTATTATATTACACCACCTACTAGTTTTAAAAAAATCAAATCAACATTTCTCAATCCTTCTCATGGTTGAATGTTCATATTAATTAGCACTTTCTATTTAGAATTAATGTGTTCAGCTCAAGCTAAATAAAATCCCCAATCCACTCATTTTTTAAAGCACAATGCAATTGAGTTAAGAAATTTCTTCAATTCTAAAATTAATGCCTAATAGTATCGATGAGTCCAAATTAAATCCCAATGAATCATGTCAAACATTCCCATGTACGTGTGAAACTCATAAGTTAATTATCTTATTTTATCATGGAATAGTTAAATTAATTCTTACATTGTATGACAACTATTAACATTTTATTTTTTATTTTTTATTTTTTTTTTAAAAATGTTTGTCATCTATAATCAACTTTAACAACTATTAACTTCTCTTTTTTTTGGGTGGGGTACAAGACTTGCATAGTTGTGTTAAGTGCAAATTATACATTTCTTAAAAAGACCATGTGCAATTGTGAGAGGATGACAATTTGAATTAGGGCACTCAATTTAATGAAGGGAGCAAACCCATTTGAATGCAATGAGAATTATGTGTGAAGTGCATCAAACCAAAAAAAATTGAATCCAATGAAGGGTGATTACTAAATGAAATGAGTGAAGTGAATGTGTTTTAAGTATAAGCCTTGGATGAGGTGAGTGAAGTAAAATCTCTCAAAGAAAAACATAGCCTTTTCTGAAGAATTGTCCCCACAAAAAGTTACACAAGTGAATTTACAAGCTTTGCCCAAGGGTAAAGACTAGTGTCGACCAATTCATCCGATTTTTTTTTCCATAATTCAAGGGGTAGCTTCTTTATGTTCAAATCTATTTTTTATGTCCCCCACAAGGTATCAAATAATTAAATATTTAAATTTGAGATCCTCTTATTATCAATTTTCTTGTTTAAAACATACTCTAATTAATAATTCTTTAATTATCATTTTTGATCATTTAGACCCTTGATATGCATAACTTAGGTTGGTTTCTAAAAATATTCAACGTAATACCCAACCTAAGAACCACCTAATGTAACATTAGGGTAAGAATTTTGCAAGTAAAACATTTTTTTTAGTAAAAGCATTCTTACATGTTCATTCCTCACAATTGCTACCTTGTGCACTAGTCAAATTCAAACAAAAAAGGTAGTTGAAAGTGGAGCAAAACTTTTTAAAATGTAGATAAATGAAAAAGTGAAAACTCATAGGTTCGAATGTTTGAAAATTCAAGAATAGCTCAAAATTGTATTTGGTTATTCTTTTAGGGTTTGTGGTGTGAAAAGGATTCACTTGTCTTTGTTTAAGTGTAAAAAAAAATCTATTGTTTTGTTTTCTACCATTCATTAGAATGCATTGCGATTTGTGGAGGCTATGACAATGATGGCACGCTGATTCATGAAGGAATGATGTTTTTGGGATTTTCCTAATTTGTTATTTTTTTTTCTTGTGTGTGATTGCAATTAGTGCTAGCAATGGAACAAAGCTTGTGGATGATGGGAATAAGTAACTACATCTTGGAGAAGCTAAACATTTAATCTGCATTTTGGTTTTCTTAAAAAGATTGATGTTATGTTTTGGTTGTGATCTAGGTTGGAGCCACATTGAAGGGAAGAATGTCGTGCTGTGAAATTATGTATACATGTGTGTTGACTTCTATGATTTCTGCTATACATGAGATTCAATGATTTAGTAGATGGAGTCACATGAATCCTTAAAGACATGGAACTGATGATAAGCTCTAAAGGATCAAATATGGGCCGATCTATTTGTGGCATTTGTTGTTCAAGACAAGTATGTTTGATTGTTTGTTTGAGGTGCAGTTTTGTGCATGCATGGGGAAATCAAATACCTAAAATTTGGGAGTCCTAAGCAAAGGTGTTAGCCATTGGGAAAGTATGGGAACATAAGAAAAATCGATCGATGGTGTCACTAGGTGTTTGGGACATTATGCTTGTTAATGTCTCCCAAATTGTTATTGTAGAATAATCAATGTGGGTTGTTGTTGTGAGTCCATTGTAGGCAGGGTGGGGATTCTATGTGGGGTTTAAATATTGTTTATTTTCTATGCCACATTAAAAGATCATGATACCTTGATGAAAGGAGATCCAAAGGGATCTGATCCATCCCAGGCCATTAAGTTAGGGTCTACATTTAGGTTAAATTAAAGTGTTGATTTATGAAGGAGCTTGGAACAATGATGATGAATTATTACTTTCATATGTAGATTTTCTTTTGTGTTTACAAGTGTTTATGATGATGTTTGATATAAGTGTTATACTTGTTTTTTTGGTTACACAAAAACTTGTTGTGATGAGATTAATCAAGTCTCTAAAAAGTATATATTAGGCATTACTTAACCAATTTTAGAAGCACAAATTTGTTGTCAATAACTACTAGTTGGACCCTTCTTAATAACTTGGTTACTAGTGGTGAGGACATGTATAAATGTAAAATTTTGGAGTAAAATTTGGGCTTGATGTGGAACCAATATGTGAATAACAATTGAAGACCCAATTATATTTTTTACGTTGCATTAAATTACTAAATTCAACTTGCATATGAAATCAAGTGTACACGACTTGCTAATTTTTCATGATTTTGAAATTGAGTCTATTATGAAAGGTAGAGTCATTAGGTTATGAGTTGCTTGTTTATCAATGAAATTAAAGAAACAAGGATAAATGATTCATATATATGAAAAAAATGAACAACCCATGAACTAAATTACAAAAATTGTTTTGGAAAATGAACACCAAACCAATTAAGAAACTTAATTTATTTATGGAAAAAAATATCAAGAAAAATTAAACAAACTAAATAAGCGCTCATGAATAATCACTTCAAAGTACCTATAGACTACCCAAAAAGAAAGTGTATGAACTTGAGAGTGATGTGCTTGTATTGACATAAATAGAAGTATCAAAAGGGAAATAATGAAGATAAGTAATTAGTGTTGTTTGTCATTTTAGTTTGGAACTCATTAGAAACTTGTGGATGATATGTGTAGGACCTAGTACCTAACAAGCCAGTAGGCCTTATGCCCAAGGCTATTGTATATGTAAAAGGCTACTTTTGATTCTACCCTACAATATGTTACAAAATGAAATATTGACAAAAATGAACCCTATTCTAAAAGATGATCACAAAGAAAAAAATTATTACATTCAAGTTTCAAGATTTGACATGCATAGATTTACCAAACATCAAATGTAGCTCCCTTAATCCAATTTTTAAATGTGCATAACTTGAATACATTCAAAAGTAAAAACTGGTGTTTGCTAATTTTGGTCCCAACTACCAAATACTATAGATTGCTAATCCTAAAGTTCGAAAGAAAAAATCAAAATTAGAACTAACAAAAAACAAGGATTGAGAACCAACCTTCGACTAGAACTATAATCAACCCCAAAAACCATTTCATCTAAGTTCCACTTTTAAAATTTAAAAAAAACTTTTGATGGGACTAGACAAGTTAGTTTGCAAAAAATAAAGGGTTTAAAATAATAATAACAACATTTTCTTTGAATAATAATTTGGGGGTGGGGTGGGGGTAACATTAGGTATTTAGTTGATGTAGGTGGTAACATATTATTTGTAGTACAATGCTAGTAACTAGAAAAAAATTCAATTTTGGGCTATGCATAGTTAAGTAGAATTGGATCTAGTTTGGAAATGGACTTGCCTAGGAATGTTTTTAAAAGAATCCTAAACTAGAAATCTTGAAATGTGAAAAACCAAGTCTAGAACCAAACCATTGAAGGTTCTATCAAAAATTTAAAAACTCCTTTGACCATCTAGAACAAAAAGTTCTTTTGAAAAGTAAGAACTAACCAACATTAGTAAAAACCGATGTTGGGTAGGTATGTTATATAACCCAAGAGGTGAAAATGAAGAAGGTATTTTTAAACCCTAAAAACTAAGAATTGCAATACTTGCCTTGCTTCCAACCCTGGGAGTTTATAAAATGAAATGTTGATAACCCCACTTTAATTGTTAACAAACATCCCATTGGTTATTAGTCTAAAATTCAATCAAACCTTCAATAGTACCATTGTCAGTTTTTTCAAATTTGTTAGGGTTTAAGGTTTTTTTCAAACACACCAATTTTTGCTTTTGTTTTCTCTATAGTAGGAAACTTGATTGAGGTCATTTTATTGTTGCATTGTAGTTTTCCTTTGAATGCAACCTTATTGTTGGAGGAAAGATTTTAATGCCACCTTGGAATGCAAATTTGCCATTTTGTGGGGTGCATGAACACAAGACAACATCAATTGAACAATCTCTTAAACATCTACCAATTTGGAAGTTGCAAATGATAATGAAGAAGGTAAACATTTGCACAAACTTCTTTTGTATTTTTGGTGTTTAATGTTTTTTTTTTTTTGTAATCTATTACGTGCATATGTTTTTTGTTTCCAACCTTCACCATTTTATCCATCGTTTATCATCAATCTTCAAGTTGGGTGTAACAACATGCAACACCAATTTGGGTTCTTAGTTCTTAGGGTTGTCAATTGGCATGCACCCTTAACATCATTTCATTTTTCACTTGAAATTTTTGAAAAACTAAGTGAACACAATCAAAGGACTTAATGTCAAATTGTGCACACTTCACAATTTACTATCACCTTGCAGTTTTCATTGCACCATTATTGTGCATGCTTTAGCATTGTTATGCACCTTTATTGCACCAATTTCATGTGCACTATGCACATTTCATGATTATGAGCTTATTGTCTGGGACTTTGAAAGTTGTGACATAATTTCTTGCTCGTTGCCAAGGATTTCGAAAGTTGTCACAAGGATTGAATGACTAAATTATCAAGGAAAATGGATTCTCCAAATGCCACTCCCACCACCAATATGGATGATGCACATGGTACTAATCAAAGATACTCCCTTGCTTGGTTTTGCAAGATGTGGGAACAACAACAATATTGAGAACTTGCAATAGGTGCTTAAAGATGGAAAGCAATATATTGAAGTTGTTTTTAGTGAAGATGCATATGTGAATGAATTGCATATGGAGAACTTGAAGTTGTAAGCTACTACATGGAAGTTGTACAACTCCACATGGGCATTTTATAAGGGAATGACAACCAAGTTGTAAACCTTGAGATGAATTAGCAAATGAAATGCATTATTTGCCATTGTTAGATCTTGGTTTAAATTTTTTTTTCTTATGCATGGGGTAATGTCAAGGCCTTGTAAAATACCACAAATCTAATGGCATAAGAACCATGAAAAACCATATCAAGGTGGAGCACAAATCCCTCTACAAATTGCACACAAAATAACTTGTGTCTCGTGTTACTAATGGTGTTGTTGGACCACTTGAGAGGGAACCAACCAATATGAAGTTAAGGTGAAAGCACATTATGGCGACTCCCTTTGGGGTCTCACATTGTCTACTTTCTAAGGATGTGCATGTTTTGATTGTATCTCACCTCAAACTTTTGAAAGATTTTCACAATATTTTTGCATATTATGTTAGAATATAACCTAGGCAAGATATTAGAAAAGAAACTATTTCATTTCATTTTATAAAGTGAAAAATTAAATATATTTATGGAAACAAATGTAGTACATGTGTATTCAAAAACAAAATATATATTCCAAAAAAAAATTAAATAATTTTTAATATTTGTGAAAATTGAAGGTATATTGAACCATGTCATTTCACATAGTTTGAACCATGTTTGGATAACATGTGATTAATGTGAAAATTTTCATCTCAAAAAATGAGTTCTTTTAACAATGATGCAATAAATGTGTGGTAAATTGAAATTTTGACAAATAATCACATTCACATGGAAGATGACAAGCATAACTAGATGGGCGATATTTTAAATTCCATTAAAATTGATTGTTTTCCTAGCTAATGGAGCCTTAAATTTAGTGTAGCCAAAATGAAACAATGGCCCTATTATACCAATATATATTACAAATATACCCATGGATCTTTTAATATAGATAATGAAATTTATTATTATTTAAAAATAATAATTGTAGAGCCCAAAAACAAAAATTGATACCCAAAATTAAACTCACTGTACTTTTGGAACAATTATATTATACGTACTATAATATTAAACCCAAAAGTGCCCAAAAGGGGAACCCCACAATGTGTTTTCACCCATCACACATGATGCCAAACACCACCTATAGGTTTTTCTCTTCTTTTAATCCATTTAATAAACAATGACATGCATAAAGGTTTTTAGAATAAGTAATTTTTTGTGATCAAGGGCTTTTTGCCACCAAGGATAATGGAGTCCCTTTGGTTACATATAGAATGGCATATAGGCTAGAACCAAGAGTCCTTGACCCAAAAGATTGTTCCTTTGGGAAGGACGAGATCAAATTTACAAAGATGTATTGCTACTTTGAATGTAATAGTTTCTTCTAATACCTCGGGTATGTTAGAATCATTTGATGGGTCTTGCTTAGGTTGTACATTGTCAAAACTATGGCATTATGTCACTACAATTGAAAAAGTGGTTTGAAGATTCCACTATGTTTATATCAAGCCTTAATCAAGTTGATGTACAAAATTCATCACATGGCCTAAGAAATATGGCAAGGTGAAAACATGGTTAACTAACTGAAAAGTGGCATTTGAGAATCCAAATTTTACATTAATGAAAATTGTTGTAATGTGACATTTAACAAACTATGTTATCCAATGTGCATTCCCCTATGCTTATGGTTAAAGGTGAAAGCATGATTGAGTGCACAATTTCTGGACATAATTGCATTACTAAAAAGGAGCTAGCACCCATGTGACTTTGCTTTCAAATTGAGTGATTAGGATATTAAAATCATGTGCTAAGGTTTAACCTTATTTAATACCATATTGACATGGATTTCCAATGAAATTTGCATTGATTCACCTAAATGAGTACTCAATTTGAAGCTTTCAACCAAGTTTATTCGGAAGTTTTTTAAGTTATTAAATTGTCCATTGTACTTATGCACCTAATTTCAATGAATTCAAAGCTATTTTTTACATGAATCTTAAGATCATAACCCCAAGCATGTCAAATTGTGAACTAATTTGGTGTAAGTGTTAAAACACATGAATTTTTTGAAGAAATTAACCCCTTGTACTTTTGAATTGAAAATATTCATTTCAAATAATGGATCTGAATTTTTCAAAAATCCAATAACATATTTCCTTCAAGGATAGTTGTACGAACATTTCATCATCAATTATTTAATTCAAAATATTGATTTTTTATGTACTCATTTCAATGGACATATTAAAAAATTTGTGGCTTTTATGAATTATCATAAATTACTATGATGTTACAAAACCCTAACTTTTATGTGTTTGGATACATATGGATGTCTTAAATGGTGAAAATTTTTCATTTTTCAAAAAATCAAAATTTGTTGGTACTAACACCATGTATTGCATTATTAAGTTGTTTGTTGAGACATTTGGTGTTATGGCCAAAGTACAATCAAAGTATAATGTGATAATATCCAAATCTAAATCATTTTTAGATTTAAAAGGTTGATTTCATGTAAATTGTGATTTTATCATTCAAATTCCATTAAATTTTCATATCATCTTGGTGTGGAATACTTTGTTAAAGAAATATGAAAAACTATCATTTGGGATAGTATTTTGGTGCACCCAATCATGTTTTCACCCTTAAAATACTGGCAAATCGCCCTATAAATATATATAAACATCTTATTGTCAAAAACTCCATGTGTAAGCTTGGAATTTTGAATGTGAAATTGACTTTCATTGAGTAAATGAAGTAATTTCTTGTAAATTAATTTTTAAAATAAAATTTCTTGTATTAAAAAAATTTCAATGCATTTTACTTTCACATAACTCATTTATGTGGGACTACTTTTTAATTTCAATTTGAACACTACTATGTCATTTTTTTGACTTCACATGTAAATTTTATGTGTGACAAAGATAATATTGTTATATTAAAAGTTCATGATGATTCCAACTTTTTTTTTGAACCTCATCCATATTTTCTAATATGATTTTCACTAAAGTCTATTACAACATGGATAATTAAAAATTTGATAATGTAAACATTGAATTACATTTATAATTAATCTATAATCTAGAAAAATTGCAACTATGATAGTCCAAATTGTCCATTTATTTGTGCTTTCACTCAGTAGGCATGGGAGAAAAAATGTATTGATTCTAAATTGAAGCCCAAAAAACTAAACACATTAATGAAAATAAGGTAGGTTTTTTTCAATTCATGTTTCTTTCGATGTGCATGTGATTCTAAAGTTTGCATTTTGTGTTGTAAATTTATGTTGGCAATTGTTTGTAACAAAATCATAACATTTCTACTTTTGTTGTTAATTTGGGTGTGATGTTGATTTTAGGTTTGCAATTTGGGTCTTGTTGTTCCAAGATGCATTGACCTTTTAGTCAACCATCACTTTATGTTATAACTGACAATTTGTTGCGCTATAAAGCTTTGTACCTTCACCACAAAGTTGGGTAGTTTGCAAAGTGATGATGAAAGTATTGGACCCTTAATTGTCACTAGTTGTATCTTGAATCAAAGTTGGGGACATTAGCTCCTTAGAGATGCCCTATAATTCATCATATCCCCTTACTAGGAGCTCCATGATGAACTTTCAAATCAAAGGAATTCTGACAACTTAAGTGATTTGGAGGTGAATGCATTTGAGACAATGTTAAAGAATTTGATTATTCATATGAAGAACTAGGTTTTGGAAGTACATCCTTTCATCTCTTCTCTAAATGAGTTTGATATGAAAAAAGGTCATAACATGTTGGCATTCATGTTGGATTCCATTTTTTAAAAACATGTGATTAGTGATTAACATTGTGGGATAAGACAATGCAACCATATTGCTTGTTGCTTATCACAAGCAATTGTTGCTTTCATGACTAAGGAAATGTAACACAACAATAATGTCAAATGTGGTCGATGAACCTAAAGTGGCAAGTCCACATGTAGACTTTACAAATCTATTTCACATAACTAAAACAAATCCAAACACCTTGAACCACCTAACACCAAGAGAGTTTGATGGATTCCAACATTATCCTGTTGATGTAAAATGCAAAAGTGCCATGACTTGGTGGCGCACATAAGGACAAAATTTCCCCACTATTGTATTTTATATTAACAAAACATATTCTTAACATTCCTTCTAACTAAATTGAAATCAAACAAATCTTTTCGATTATTGAAATCCATACTACATTTCACAAAGGTTGCCTTCAAAATGACCATCTCAACAAGGGTGAAAGCACATTACAGGGGGGCTGCTTTAGGCAAGAAAATGTACTCTTTTTTGGGTATATTTGGTTATATTATGGGTGTAATTTTTCTTTGATTTCATCTAGCATTTTGATAAACATATAAAATGAACTTTGATACAAAGTCCTCCAACATAATTCTTGTCATATTTCAAATGAAAGTAAATTTTCAACAAAATGTTTTTTTGCAACACACTTATGTTTGTTTGAATGAAAAACTTGTCCAAATGTTTTTTGTGAATCACATGAATCAAACTTTTCAATTGTACTTGAAATGGTACAATCAATTCATATTCAATATATGACTAAATACTTCATCAAGTTTTGCAATTATGTGAATTGTTTTTACAATATATTTGCACTTTGCAATATATTGTGACAACATATAAATTCTCACAAATATACTCTTTAATCATTAATATTAATCAAAAAAATGTAATTTCTTTAAAATTTTACATTATTTGGCTATTGAACTACCTTATTTTCAATAATTTATGAAAACCTCTTTTAATATTGGCTTGGTGGAAGTTGAAAGTTGCAAAGTTTTGAAAAACAATATTTATGACTACATTTTTTGGCCACCACAATGTGCCCTCACCCACAAGTTTATATTTGTTACCTAGAATTGGTTAATTGATCCACACATTTGGTGTTTGAAGCCTTCCAATTTTATACGTGTGTGTGAAATAAAATTTAACTTAACAAATGAGCTTGATGCAAAATTTGAAGCAAATGTGGGGTATAAGAAAATTTTAAAGGTTTATGATACAATTTATGGGTCCATGTTAATAGGAGTGAAACCTACCCCCTTTGGTAACTATTTATTCTAGATTTTTTTTAAACTTCTAAAAAAATTCTTCAAAAAAATTTAAATGATTTATACTATTATATTAATATTTATTTAAAAATTTGCCATTTTTTTGTCATTTTCAAATGTTTTCAAGTGATTTTACAAGCCTTTCATTGCTTAAAAGAACTTTACTATAGATGATAGTATCCATTTGAGTCCATGAGGTGCATTCTTGAAGATGATGAATGAACATGTTAAGGTTCTTGGGATTGTAAATTTTGGGTGATGAGAAATGAAAGCTTCTAGGTCTATTTTATGTTTAAAACATGATGGTAGTGTTCAACTATCTTTCTTGGGACTATCAAATGTTTGGGCATTAGAGCTTTTGGAATTTAGATGTTGTTGGTGTTGGGTGTTGGGGCATTAAAATGGTGTTATTGATTGGGGTGTTCAACTATCTTTCCTAGGACTGTTAAATGTTCAAACATTAGCTTTTGGGGAATTTAGTTATTATTAATGTTGGGGTGTTGAAGAACCCAAATGTTGTTATGCTTTGGGGTTTTGTGTTTTTATAGACCTAGGCATATGGATTGTATTCCTGAAATATGGAACCATATTTGAAAAAACACTAGTTTTTTATTCAAGAAACACAAGTCAATTTTATATTTGGCATCAATAATTTTTGCTCTTCTTTTGTGCAATGCACACATCTTGTAAATGTAAGATGTAACAAACATCCACTCTTCATGATTTGAATCATTTAATGTGCAAATTTGATTTTTTTTTTTAATATTTCAAAGAAGTGGCATAATTTATTCAAACATTATATTTGTTAAGAAATTGGAAGATACACATGTCCAAGTATTTCTCAAAAAACGAAGCCATAAGTATTGCCAAAAAAAATATTGAAACTTCCACCCCTAATTCATACCTTTTGATTTCCATTTTCAAACATGCAAAATTGAGCATTAAAAAAAAAATGTTTTAAAAAAATTGAACCCAACTTGTGTTTTGTCACTAAATTTTCAAAATATCAAAATCAAATACCCACACAACATTAGTAAAATTCAAGGTTGGGCATGTATTTTACTTTATTAATAATTATCAATTTCAAGTTTTTCAATATTTCAAAATCGTAGAACCACTAGTTTTGGGCATATGAAAATAAAAATTAGAAAAATAGAATAAAAGAGTTGCTTGTTTAATTTTTAAACAAGTGGCCACAAAAGAATTGGTAAAAAAATTGGTCTAATGGGCAATTATTTTAGCTTTTCTAAAAATTTCAAGGACCATGATTATATGTCAAAAAAAAAAATTTGATTTGTTTGGGAATTGTAGTTCTGAACCCTAGTGACTACCTTGATAAAGCAAGGTATATAAAGCAAATTATAACTTATAATACTTGCCCAAAACTAGCAAAAACCCAAGTTTCTCATTTTGGAATCTTGGCACAAACATACCATTAATTGTTAGAGAATTAGCACTCACAAGCATAAATTTGCATGGTATCTTGGTCTTTTGCAAAATGTTTTTGCTTTAAGCTTCTTTTCATGTGTCGTCTTTCATTTTGTTAGGACAATGTTTCCACACCACAAGTTTCGAGAATGTTTTGTCAAACCTTTCAACCTCACTTGTGTAGAAAGTAGCTCGCTCAAGTAACTTGAGAGTTAGGATCTTTTATTAATAATGAACCAAGGGAACCTTAAACCATTGATTTTTACATGATGGATGATGGTTGTAACTAACATCTAACTATTTATGAACTAACCATACCCTAATGAATGACATTTAAACTTAATTTTAATGTGTGAAAAAGTGCGTCATAATTAGGATGTGCGTTCTCATGGATGAAAGTAGGTAGTAATAGTAGTTGAAGGTATGATGACTATTCTCATGGCAACAACTCAAAAATAATTTTACACAATATATTTATATATTAGTATATACTTAATAAAGGATGAGTTGGTACATGTTTACCTTCATTTTGCAAAGCTTCCTCTAAAGTTAACCTTCACATGGGATGATTTAAACATTTTGAAATGAAAGCCAAATGCAAAATAAATATTCTTTTGGTGAGATGTTAGCTAATAGTCTTATGGTTTCTTAACACTTAATTCAAACATGGTCCATACTTATTTAACAACTTCAGTTGAACAATCATAGGTCAATTATTTCTTAAGTTGTAAAAAACATATATTTTCAATATTTCAAAATTGAAACAATAATTTTCAACCAAACAAAACATTTTTCTATTAAAGAAGGTTGTTTATTTATTTTGTTTGTCAAGTGAAATCTACCAAAGTTCAAACCACAGTGCCCTTTATCATGCTATTGGTAACATTGGAAAACCCTCAATGAGTAACAATGCATTAACATAGTTTGGTAATGTTCAGATCTATGGTGCAAAAATTATTGAATATTGAACAATTTTTGTCAAAAAAAATTCTAAAATAAAAGCTAAATATTTTAGGGAAATTGGGGAAAGCCCTTGATGGATCAAATTTCTTAGAGGTGATTTCACAATTTGTAAACCTAAAATGGTGGAGATATTGAATTTTGAGTCATGTTCATTAATGGAAATTAATTTAAAATTCAAAATAAAATTTTCACAATTAAGTTCTATCATCAATGCCATGTTCACACTTGGAATAATGTATAGTCCTAATAACATACTTGGGTTTAATTCTTTGATTTTTTAAAAAAAATGAATCAAATCCATTTTTTCGGGTGCAAATTATAAGAACCTGCCAAATACAAGGGTTTGGTAGTTTTAGATGGCAACTCTTAAACAAAAAACCTAAACCTACTACATCTACCAATTACAAACAAATCATCGCTAGTTTTTAAAATTTACAATTTACACTAAAACTTCATTGCAATAAACTCACATTTAATGAACCTTATTTCAATGAACTCACAATGAACAATTCACATTGAAAAGACAACATGAGAAATTAGTTGAAATGTCCATGGGCAAGTACAAAATGCTTTAATTAATCTATCAAAAAACCCAAAAACAAAATTTTTATTGAAACATCAAGGGGGATTATGTGAGCCATGAATTATAGTTCAACAATTAGTTAAGTTTTAGTTCCGTAATTTTCCTTAGTACTAATGATTTGAATGCTTATAAGCTTCCAAGTAGTGATTATTAATAGTTGAATCAACTTTTTTGATATTTCTAGGCATATAGTACTTCTTTATTTCAGTTGATATAGCGTTTAATCAGTTAAACACCTAGTAAACCTTTTAAAGTACATTATCCCTTTTATGTTGTAGAGAAAGGAAAGGGGATGTAGAATTAGATGTGATTTATTGATATATAGAGAATACAAGCCCATAATTAACAATAGCAATTTGCCATGACAAGGTTAAGTTAGTCTGTAGAAGAATCTTCAAGCACTAATGATGTACTTGTAAGATTTTTAGGATGTAGTCCTAATACATCTTTATTTAGTTCCACTTCTATCAGACTTTTAAATAGAATCAATTCAAACTTAAGTATTAAACATTTCCGCCTGAGTAGCCTCAGGTGAATTACAACTAAATAACTGACTTAAAGGATAAATCACAGTTGTAAAAAATTTAGGATGCGATGAATGGTGTGAGCGAAGTACTCGGCTCGATGCTCCAAGGGAAGTGGGTTGATCGGGCCTCGTAGCCAATGATAATGGCCATCACCGAGAACCCACGTTCGACAATGGAGACGGACATCATCATCTTCGCACTGGCACTCTTCAAACATTTTTAGTGCGGTTCCATGAGCAGGAACAAACTCTAAATAAATTGCTAAAGCACGTGGGTTAAGAGATAATCGACGAGCCCATACCGAACGATCGACTCGAGTGCGCACCACTCTCCTGGACGGTTCTTCTTCGCACGGCCGTTGAGAAACATTCAAGTCGAGCGGTGCTTCTTCAAGCTTTTCTTGTTGTACGGGTGCGATTGGAGGATTTGAAGGCGTAGCGTCATCGTTTGCCATGGCTAGTTGCACCTGCATAAACAAAAACCAAGAAGGTAATACAAATAAGGTGGTACTTGCGTTCAAAAGAGGTCAATGCCATTTTATTTAACAAATTAAGGTAGGCGTAAGGTGTGGGAGTGACGGCGGAACTTCATCAAAACTCGAACACCCTAGATCTAAGGGATTCATCAAACCCTAAATTCAACGGTGGATCTAAAAATATGTGAGAGTTTTTTTTGTGATGCAAATTGTAATTCCAATTTACTATGTACTACATAGTTAATTAGTGCACAATAAAGTAAATAGGTAGGGAATATCAAGGAGTAAATGTTACACGGAAATGTTACTTCAACCATTGAATTAGTCAAGTAAGAACTCAAAGACTCTTCCTTGTTACTACCGATAATTTATCCTAGTAGTTAGTTACTTGAAGTAATTAGGATGAAAAAGTAGGATGTGAGGGTCAACGGACGGAAAAGATAAGGATCAAGCTCAAGAGACCTCATCAAGATATCCAAGATAAGGGGGAGGTTGGATCCTCCAATCCCATTAATCATGAGGATTCTCATCTTCTTTGATTGGAGGATGGAATATCTCTTGTGTTTCATTGGGCCCAAGGACTCTCATCCTAATTTCAATTGGATGGCCATTCATTCTCAAATTCTCATTGGCCCTTGAAGGATGAGGAGGCCATTGATTGGTGCAAAAGGATTTCAAAGCTTTCATTAGACAAAGGGAACAAACTCAAGGAAGGTCATGGAGGCTTACCAAGGGAGAAAGCATTGTGTGTATGGGGAAAAGGAGAAGGAAGAGGAGAATGAAGTGTGAGAAAGGTTGTTAGTTCCTGTGTGTGGGAGGTGTTCATGGAAAGGTTATGAAAAAATGAAGCATGGAATGGAGTTGTGTGTAACAAGTAATCATAGTGAAGCCTCTGGACTTTGGTTTAATTAATTTTTTTTCTCAAATCCACCATTGGATTTGTGTCAAAATTAAATCAGTTTTAGTTTGAAAGGTGTAAAAGCTCTTCCCAAAAATTCAGCATCATCGGTTTTACTATGAGGGGGTTACAGGTGTTGGAAGTAGATGGTGTTGAAGTGGGTTTCATGGAATGATTTCCATGGGGAAGCCTCTGGACTTTTGGTTTAATTAATTTTTTCTCTCAAATCCACTGTTGGATTTGTGTCAAAATTAGATCAGTTTTAGTTTGAAAGGTGTAAAAGTTCCTCCCAAAAATTCAACGTCATCGGTTTTGTTGTGAAGGGGTTACAGGTGTTGGAAATAGATGGTGTTGAAGTGGGTTTCATGGAATGATTTCCATGGGGAAGCCTCTGGACTTTTGGTTTAATTAATTGTTTCTCTCAAATCCATCGTTGGATTTGTGTCAAAATTAGATCAATTTTAGTTTGAAAGGTGTAGAAGCTTCTCCCAAAAATTCGCGTCATCGGTTTTGTTGTGAGGGAGTTACATTTGTTGAAAGTAGAGGAGGTTGAGTTGTTTTTTCCTCAATTTAAGCAAGTGGTTTTAGTTTCGGACTTAACTTTTGGTCAAAGACATAAATAAAATAAAATAAAAAATCATGAAATTTGGACACAACACATTAGATTTTTTAGTAAATTTCATTACTTACCTCGAACCACCTTACTCGTTAGACTTCAACTACATAATAGTTCCACTTCTAACCGGGATTTTGTGAGTGCATATCTTAGTGGTGGAAGTGTGCAAGAGATCCTCACAGATTACAAGCAATATTACAACATTTTCAAGCCCCAATCCACATTGAATAGAAAAAAATGTGTCTTGAGCTTCAACTCACATTGGAAAGTTTAAATGACAAATTGGAACCACCGATGCCTTCAACAAGATGTACATTTCAATCAAGAATGAACATAAAAAAAAACATCACAAAGATTCAAGAATGCACTTGGGGTTACATTATGCCACTTACTAATTAGTTCTTACTCAAAAGGACTTTGGGGATGAACATTTTCCTTTTTTGTAATATTTTAAAAGTAAATTTGAGTACTATAGCTCCACATATTTATTCATGGTTATTATGCCATTAGCATTGTGATAAGCAATGAGGCCTTGGTGGCACCTAGTGCATAAGGCCATAATCTTTTAGGCCAATCATGTCACGATGGCAAACTATGCATTGCATAAGTTGATTGTTATTCATATCAACATGTTGGTTATTGTTCATATTAAAGTAGGTCAAAGTGGGAAAATTCTTGTGGTGAGGCTTCTCAGCCTTTCCTCGCCTCTTCAGACTTTTCAAAAGCATTTCCTTAACAAGTTCATCATGCCCACCACAAACAACATCAAAAAGGTGTTTTTACTTTGCACAAGTGTTTACAACATTGTTGTTACTATTACCATATATTGGTTAGCCCCCAAAAGCATTAAACAAGTCATTAGTGCTTTTAATTTGTGTTATACATTAACATTAACATTCGAAGTTGAAGATTCCAAGAGGACAACAAGAAGGAATTGTGAAACATAGGATTAATGAAAATGGAGAAAAACATGCAAGTGGTGGCAACAAACAACAACATGAAAGAATGAGAAAATCAATAGGGTAGAAAACATTAGCCCAATTGGAGAATGACAAGGTGAGAATTTGGTTGGCAAGTAGCCAAATTAGAGATTGGCAATAGTAAAAGCCCAATGCCAACAACAAGTATACACAAAGAAAACTTGCAATTTGCATATAACACCTTGAGGAAGAAAGACAAGTTCACAAGACAAAAAAATGAAAAATACAAAAGAGACAAACAATAGCAAACAAGACAACTTTGTTCAATGAAAAGCTAGTGATGAACTCTCACATTTGTCTAGGTCAAATTCTATTTGCACTTGCTATATTTGAATAAAGGGTAGAGGAGAAGTCATCAATGTAGAGGATCCTCCTTCACAACAGTCCACGGTCACATTCAAAAGCAAATCCAAGAAGAAAAGTTTTGGCAATGTGCATGTTTGCTACTAGCTCCCACTTCTAACTTTTTCTATTGCACTCAAACTCAAAAAACCTTCTAGACCTTCATAAAAACCAATGGTTTTCAAAAACCTAAAAGGTTAGGCTTTATATAAAGAACCATGGGTGTGTTTTGGTGCCTTGGCAAAGGTGGGCCATGGCACAATGATTTTTGTTTTTCTAAATCAAAGAAAGAAAGGTTACTTGAAATTTGTAGTTTGCCAAGGTGGTTCTTTCACAAATTGACCCTACACCTAATAAACCTATATAACCATTCAAGTAACTAGTAAGGGTTTAATCTAGATTCAAATAACTACCTGACACTAGTTGTTAATTGTTATTCCCTACTAGACTCATACTAGTACAAGGCTATTATTGCCTTAGGTGATACCAAGATGGCAAGGTCCTTAATACTAGTGTTGATACGAAGTGTAGGCCAATGCACCAAACCAACACTAGGTTAGACTAGCCCCCATTGAAGGACAATAAAGGTTTTTAAACTTATTATTTCTCACTCAATATCCACAATGGGGTAGGCTTTGTTTGCTATTGACTACTACAAAATGTGTATAGTTCACTAGTCCCCATTTAGTGGACCCGTGAATTCATTGCATCCCCACTAGGTCCCATTCACTAAGACTAGTGAATTCATTCAAAATCCAATGAAATGACTTGGCATACAAGGATACATTTTGTTGTAATAAATTCAAATAAACATGTGCATTGCAAGATGATCTAATGGAGGTTTATGGAAAGGTGCTCATGCTTGTACATGTTCTCAATTTTATAATTCAAAATGTGTTGCATGAAAGATGATCTTAACACATGTTTAAAAATAAATGACATTTCAGAATTCCAACATTAGAAAATGGGAATGTCGACATGCTTCATCTATTTGGTATAATATACTTGGTGAAACATATACTACCCACTGGATTTGGTGGAGTCCTATCAAAGCTTAGAGTTCTATAAAATAATTCTTTCTTAAATTGTTTACTAAAACTGGTAAAAGATTTAGACACTAATCTTGAAGACTTGGCACAATTGTGTAATTTTAACTTATCAATATACCCTTAGATCTACCCACATTGTCTTTTACTACTCTTTTGCATCAATGTCAAAGCTAATTATTTTGTTAATTTGAATAAAATTATCACTTTTTATCAACTTAAAAACTACTCCTTCATTTTGATATGTGGGGGAGAGTGTTGCAACCCTAGCCTTGGGCTCATGACCAAGGCAAAAGGGCTTGCAAGGGTGCGGGCCAAGAGGAAGCCTGGGAGTCAAAGCAAAGAAGTCACAAAGGTGTGGGACAAGAAGAAGCCCGGGAGTCACATCGCATACCCCCGGAAGTGTAAGAAAGTGCAAGGGAGTATGAAGGAGTGAACCCTCACACTCCAAAGGCAACTCCCACTTTGGGAGATGGAATCCCAGTGGACTCTCGAAACTTTAGAGAGTGATTTCAAGGGTCAAAACTCAATGGCTTGTGGCGTTTTTTATATCATTGGAAATCTCTTGGAACGTAAATGTCTAAAATGGGCTTGCATTACTCATTTGGACATCTGAAACACAAGTTATGGCCAAAAGAAAGGCCGAAAATCAAATTGTCAATTTGATTCCCGACCAGGAAAAGTTGAAAATCGATCAAATTTATTTAGTTATAGAGGGCATGCGACATACCATTGAAAAGCTCTCGACAAGAGCTACAACTTTGCTTAAGGTCACATCTTGATCCGAGGTTTGCTCGCAAAGATATGGGGCTCCAAAGTTGTGGGAGTCCCAACCGCGCGATTTCGGGAGTCCCGGGAGAAAAAAGTCATTTGGATGTAGGCTCCACGACCAGCCACAAAGTATACTATAAGGGGGAAGGTGGTGGCTTCCCCCAAGTTTGAACCGTGGTGAGTCTAATGTGTCTGTGTTGCCCGTGGCTCGTCCTAGCACCAAAGGTGCTCCAACTATGCACTAACCACTTTGTGTGGGTTATGTGTAGGCCCATGTGAGTGAGTGAAGCTTGTCAACTCTTCTTAGTCCCATCCCGGAGCTTTAACACACCCCGCTACCCTTCAAAGTGTTGTGAGCTAAGAAGCGTGCCCCGATTCCTCCCTCTTTCGTTGTCTTTTACTTGGACTCACACTTGAGTCCTTCGAGGAGTTGGAAGTGCGTCACGAATGCAACTTGCCAATAATTGCTTTGGGTACATTACAGTGGGTTCCAATTTGTAAGGTAGTTAAAAATTGTAGATAATAGTGTATTTTATAATGTTCAGTAGTTATTAACTTTTTTTCATAGTTGTCAATTTTGGTTCTTATTTTTTTAATTAAAAAAATTAAGACTATTTTCAACCAAAAATAAAATAAAAATCATGCCTAACTAGTTCTTTCCAAACTAGTTTGTAACTCATTTAGATTAATTAATTATATTATGCCTATTCTTTAACTTCAATTTTAATTTTTAATTAGCAACATCAACATAGTGAGCCCTAGGTAGCAACAACAACATGATGAATGTAACGCAACAACAACATGATGAATGCAAGGCAACCACAACACAATGAATGTTAAGTAGCAACAAGAACATGATGAATGCATAATAATAACAACATGATGAGCTTTAGATAATAATAGTTATGTTTAGTTTACTGACTTTAAAATTGTTTTAATAGGCTTGATAGTTAAGGTGAACAAGTTACCAACCCTTGAGCAATATTTTCTTTTCATTTTCATTTGTAGCACAATAGAACCTTTCTATCATTATGATACTTGTTGAAGTCACCAACATTTCAAATAGTTAAAATCAATGCATAAGTAATTCAAAATGAAAATATGAAAAAATTATATGTTTGATGCATCTCACAAGATGTGTAGGTTCAACAAAATATTTTTGGTTGTGCTCATTTATTTCTAACAAGATCTTTGAGTTTGAAAATGCTTTTGGTACCACTAGGTCTAGGTTTTGAATGATTTGAATGTGGTTCCAAACATTGTTGCATTATGGTTTCATATTTTCTACAAGATCTAAGTCCAAATCATTATCCTTTTGGCTATTTATATCTTCAACTTTGCCTGCTTTGTCAAATCTGATGTGAATAAGGATTTGGTAGCATTGACTCTTAATGCTTCCACTTGAAAATCTAGGATGAAGTACATAGGTAAGTAGGTAAGTAGGTAGTAGGTAGGTACTTATTAAATAGGGAGGTAGGTATTTAGTAGGTATGTATATACATATAGGTACATAAGTATTATTAAATAGTCTATACATGTAGCTACTAAGTAGCATATGTACCTTATGCAACTATAATGTGATTATTTTGATTGCATGTGCAACTAAACGTATATATGATGTTGTAAAAAATACAAAGACATCATGAAAAATCAACCTACTGAAAGATGAAATAGGTCATAGTCATTACTTAGTTGAAAGGAAGACCAAAATCCATCCAAATTTGAAAAATAGTTGCATAGGCAACCATTCATAATCATAGGTGACATTTAGTCACTCATAGTCGCACAGGGAATGGTTGCAAATGACATGATTTCTACTAGTGCCCACCCTTTGCAAATCATTTATTTCCTCTTGCACATTTGTGTCCATGCAAAAAACAACCACTCACAAAGTTTAGGTTTAATTGTTAACATGAGAAAATCAACTTTTAGATATTTTTCTTTCAAGAGTTGATCTTTGATGGTGTTGGATGTCCACATGTGAAATTGATTCTTAAATGCATGCTTGAATGGGGGTTGGATGATCAAATATGCAAGGTGAAGTTTGGAGGTATAGTATGGAAGTACAAACATTAAACATATTTGTGAATGTTATGATTTGATCCATTGTATGAACTCCATGATTTTATGAACAAACCAATAATCTATCAACCATGCCATCTTTTGGTTTTGTGGCAAGTTCAAGTCTTACACCAGATTCTTGTGATAAGGAGTTAAAATCCTTTCCACAAACTATTTACAACTCTTTAAGGTAGACCAATGATTAACAAAGTATGTCAAATCAAACCATACTCCCAAATAAGATACCTTCCCTATACCATTTTGAGGAAAACATCTTGTGATTGATCCTATAAAAATGACTTATAAAGGTATCAATTGCAAAGGATACTTGACGCACTCCCAAGTCACGGGGTGAAACCCACTTGAGGGTTTCACAAAGTCAAGTTGCGGAAAGTTGAACTTGGTAGCACGCTCCCGGCTTCCAACTCTAGAAAGGGGTAGAGGGTCGAGTTGGGAGCCCCG
>Ga0209611_10000904_pt1 | contig 48016 bp, 40 predicted proteins | sample S1TSphgellanicum_3_FD_187693 | JGI IMG/M metagenome (GOLD analysis project Ga0209611, IMG submission 187693) | Host-associated microbial communities from peat moss isolated from Minnesota, USA - S1T2_Fc - Sphagnum magellanicum MG (SPAdes) (version 2) | ecosystem: Host-associated > Plants > Peat...
TGAGTCTTGTGTGTCCAAGTGCCCGTGGCAAGTCCCAACACCCAAGGGTGTCCCGAATGCTAAACTAACCCGATTTGGTTGGTTTTTGGATGCAGATTCACACGAGCTAAGCTAGTCCCTCTTCCTAATCTAATCCCTGGGCTCCCAACTCGATCCTCTACCCCTTTTTAGAGTTGGAAGCCGGGAGCGTGCTACCAAGTCTCAACTTTCCATAACTTGACTTTGTGAAACCCTCAAGTGGGTTTCACCCCGTGACTTGGGAGCGCGTCATACTAGGTTTCTCTGCACAACTGGTTTTATTACATTTTCATGTTGTTCATTGACTTTTCCCTTTTGTGTTGCATTCGTGTTTGGTGTATTTGCAGGTTCATCTCCCATAGGTTGCACTTGTTGTTCATCTTGTTCTTAGGCATGTTCCTGAACAGGTTGACGTTTAACATGTTTTAGTTGTTTTCTAAAACTTTTACTTTCTACTTTTGACATTTTCTGAAATTAATAAGTTCTAAGAAATCCCTTGCACTATTTTTGAACAATAGATTTTATTTTTTTCAAAACGACCCCTCCCAATAATCAATAGTTTATAAAAAACTTTTACAAATTGGGCACCCATCTTTCTTCAAAAAATTTACACTAACATCACCCTATTCTTAATGTTTTCAAACTAAATCAAGATTAGAAAGTTAAAACCTAAGGTTTACACAAAACAAGCAAACATGTGACAAATCAAAATTTCAAACATGATTGCTTTTCAAACTTGATCTATTAAAACTACTAAATCTAACTAGAAATTCTAAGTGTGATTGCTTTTAAATTTTGATCTATTGCATGGTCACCAAATGTTAATGGGTTTTTCTATTCCCATTAAGGTTGTTCAACTTTTACATTTTTCAACAGGTTATTAAAACAACAATAAGTACAAACAACACTCTAATAAAACTTGAACTAATTACAATCCTACACTAACATGTACACATATTGCTCAAAGTTTAAAACGAAATTGGTTGAAAGAAGAATTGATTCATGTTCCATAAATGAAAATTGAACACATAATCAAAAATGAAATCCAAAAGCTCTTAAACAAGTTTCCCCTCCTAGTTCATTATACTAGCTATTTCAAATACAACAATCATGATTGACCACTATAAATAATCATTAACCAGTACTAAGACTAATAGCTCAAAATTTCAAAAAATGCACCATGTTTAACTATTTGTTCAACTACTAGTTGTGCCAAATACAAGTTCTACAATTCACATGTTGGCTAACTTGTCAACCTATCTTCCTAACCCAATAACATTACCTACTAGGTTTAATAATTGGTTAGATCAGTATTACATGTTAAATTAAATAACAAGTTAAGACACATGTTAGGTTTAATAACCTGCTTACTCTATCAACCTATTAGGTCACTTGTTACCAAATCTAGGTATCAGTAATGACTACCCACTTTTTCATATTTTGTATGTTTGCTAAGTATACTTTCTTTTTATTATGTTATTAGAATAGTCTATAGTTAGGATGGTAGGTTTATCCCTAAAAAATAGACCCTAACTTTTTCTTTTCTTTTTTGTACGAACTTTTTATGGTTACTTGAGTAGTTATAGCAAAATTAACAAATGACAGTAATTCTTTTTGGGAGTGAAAAGGAATTGACCTTGTTCCTTCGGCCTTACCTCCCTGAAGAGGGTAATGTTTGGGGGTCGCATTTTCACCCCTTTACATTTAGTGACCATCCCATGGATCATATAATTATTGGTTTTTTAAAAGGGTCCAAGTTGACTAATTCGCCTTTCTCGACTAATGAACATGTACATTTTGATTAAAGGCTAGGGGCTTGAATGACATGTGTATTTTTTGACTAGTCAACTTGGTTGAAATGACCTATTTGACTATTTGTTAACTTGGATATTTAATCAAATTACACACAAATTTGGCCATCTTAGTCAAAATGGCCAATGATGTTTAATCCATTGGAACATTTAGTCAAGTTGGACATAAACAAATGACAATTATGGTCAAAATGGCCAATGGGGTTTTAGTCAAGTAGGACATTTAGTCAAGATGGCGAATGTTATTGTAATCAAATGGGGCATCCTACCTACCTATCTACCATATTCTACACAACCTTCCTACCTACCTACCTACTTACCTACCTTCATATTTACCTACTGACTATAACCTACCAACCTTTGTACTTACCCACCTGCTACAACTTACCAACCTAATTACTTATTTTCATATTTACCTACCTATTACAACCTACCAACCTTCATATTTACCTACTTATTACAACCTACCAACCTACTTACCTACCTATTATAACCTATTCGCCTACCCACCCACCCACCTATTAATTATTACCTACCTATTTACCTAGCTACCCACCCACCTACCTCCTTACCTACTTATTTACCTACTGGCCACCCATTTATCAACTTACCCACCTACTTACCTGCTTACCTAACTACCCACCCACCTAACTCCCTACCTACTAATTACCTACCTACTAATTATTTACCTACCCACCCACCCACCTACCTCCTACAACATACCTATCTACGTACCTCATAGTCTTGTAATGATGTGTTGAAATAAAGATGTGAAATAAAAAATTGACAAAAGTTGAACACCTTTTGATGGTGTGGTCCATTAGTTAAGGATTTGGTTTATCATTAGGGAGGTTGAGGGTTCAATTCCTAATACTTATAATTTATGTATATGCATAGGGGGTTAAAGTAGGTAGGTAGGCTAAGCTAAGTAAGTTAAGTAGGTTATATTAGGTTAAGTTAAGATAGGTAGGCTAAGCTAGGTTAGGCTACCACCTACCTACATTTTTACGACCTACCTACCTACCTACAAATTATTTCTCATAATAATATTTAAATAAATTATTTAAATCGTTTGACCAATCAAAAGGTCCTGATTCTGCTAGTCAAAAATACCACCTTATTCACATTGGACATGTTAAAATTGGCTTGTCCAAAATGCTAGGGCGTCTTTTTGGCCCTCCACCCTAATTTGGTTTTTTTTACCAAAATTCCCAATTTGAAAAACTAGGAATTCTAGTAGTGCACACTAATAGGAGGGTGAAAACTGTTTAATGAGTACCAAATTCTGGTGACAAGGTCACCCTTTTCATGTCCTTGTCCTTAGAGGACTAATCAGTTTAGGGAAGGTGATCTAAAGCAACATGTGGCCCAAGTTATTTAGGTGGTACCTTTTCAGCTCAATTTTAAAACCCAAAAATAGTTACCAGGTTCATCATCCATATAGACACATTGAGAGTATTTAATGCAAAATTAGGATCAACGATTTAGTTAATGCACATGGTTAATACAAAATGAACGGATTGTCCAAATTTGGTTTTTTCACGTAGTCATTCTCCTTTGTCAATCCTTCGATTTTTTTCTAAATGTCATGATGCCCAGTATTATTGTTGTATTGTTGCACGACAAAAACACTTGACAACTCCTTTCCTTATGTACAGTGGCATCTAGTTGTGGTGCTTCGGACACCTCATGCAAGGAATGCCACCACGTGACAATAGGGCTAACAATGACGAAAAGACAAAATGGCTCCAAGAGCAATGGAGAGTTCGGCAACAACATTGCATAACTCTTTGAGCAGAGCAGAAAGTTTAGGTAGAGCAAGAAACCCAAGCATTGGCAATTTTAGTTGTCGATACTTCTACTTTTGAAGATGGTGTAGAATAGGTAGAGCGTTAAACGCCCTATTCTACTAAGAAACTTGTGGCTCAAGTTATGAATGAGATGAGCCCTCAAGACATGTAATGGAGGAGAAAAGTTTGGTCAAAGCTTATGGAAGCTCCAAAGATGAGAACATGATAGATGGTTTGCAATATTACAATTTTTGAAAACATCAAGAATGGAAGGATAGCCACAAAAATGTTGGGTGTTGATAGGTGATTCTTGTACAAGGTGATGAAAAAGAGAGGCAAACTTTTGAGCTAAGCATGCTTTTGTGAAGCTTCCATGGTCAGATTTGCTTGGTGTCAATGTGAAAGAACTGGTGTAAAGTTGGTGGACTTTGGAAACAACCACTTCACCAAACAAAAAAGATGTAATATGTCTACATAAAGGGGTGAAGAAATACATCACACACCCCCGACATTACCTCCATGAATCTCAGGTACTTTTGGTCTTTCCTCTCTCAAATTTGTTGTCATCTTTTGTGCTTAAATAAGATATAAAATGGGATGATCTTTAATTTAACTTCTTGATAGTCATCACATGAATTTGATTTCAAGCTGTGAAAAAACACATGACCTTTTTATTTTTGGTTGTGTGAAGCACATCCTATGTGGTAGCTCAGTTTCTTTGAGTGCTTACTATCAAACCCTATGAGAGGAAAAGTCTTTGTGCACTTGAAGTGAACGTGCAAATCAAACCTAGGGCTACACAATCATTTTAGTTAGGATTTCTTTAGTTTTAAAAGTCTCTCCAAAAGAGCTTGAACTCATACATGTCGAATTTTATGACTATTGTAAACTTTGTGTGTCAAATTTCTTGAACGTATTAATTTCTAGAAATTCTTGTAAATTGTTAAAACTTTTGTAATTTACTTTTTTAAGTTCTTAAATGAAGCAAGTGCAAGGTTTGAGTTCCTGTGTTTTGAATTTAAACTTGAATGTGTTGTTTCTGCTCGTGATCTTTTTTCACCAAATTTGATATATCATTAGAACTAGGATGTAGATGTGGGATTCTAACCACTTTTGACCGTATTTGCCATCATAATCCTATTTTGCATTGTCTTTCAAAACATGTAAGCAACCATCCCCTACATTTGTAACTTGATGGGAATGTTGCAAACAAGTCCAAACAAGTCTGTCCTCTGTGTCTTATACTAACTAATTCAAAATGAAACAAACATAACTAACTATTAAAACAATCATTAGCTAGTACTTTAACTAGTAGTCCAAATTTTCAAAAAACTGCACCCTGTTTTATTTCTTGTTCTACTACTTGTTCTACAGACTACAAGTTGACTAACTTGTTAACCTATCTACCAACCTAGCATAATAATACCTATTAGGTTCAGTAATGGGTTAGGTTAATGCCATAAGTTAGGTTAAATAACAGGTTAGATCACCTGTTAAATTTAACAACCTACCTAAATCTATAACCTATTAGGTCACTTGTTATTAAATATGGGTAACATTGAGCCATTTGGAGAAACATCCAAAGGGAATACCCTAGGGTTTTAGACACCATAGATAGGTGGATCTTTGAGTCATGAGGTAGAGGAAGATCTAATGATTGTTGAACTGTTCCACTATGTAGCAAATTATAGTAAAAAGATGTAAGCAAACCAAAATTGAGTTGCCTAGATTCAAATTGTTCCATGAAAGGAATAAAACAAAGAAGCAAGAATTGGAGGGTAAAGTTGTAGTTGCAGATTATTAGTGATAAATCTATAGCGTCAAATTAATGCCAATGAAGTTCAAACCAAGAAAATATTTTAGGCCAAGGAGAAGGAGCTAAATAAATTGCAACTGGAAATCATTATGTTAAATCAAAGCAAGGGGAATTTGGATTAGAAGCTACAATCTTATGACATTATCAAGGAAGAGATAGACTTGTTGAAGTTGAATAAAAAGAGAGAGGATGCAAGGTATTGGGCCTTGAAAAAACATGTAGATGATTTGGAAATTCAATCTATGGCTTTACAATGGGACAAGGATAGTTTACAAGGACAGTTGTAAGTACATGAGAAGGAAATCTTTAAGCTCAAGGAAGAGATTTAGGTCAGTATACATCAAAGAGATGAAGCTAACTGAGAAAAGGACAAAACTCAGGCCACCTACAATGGTCAACTCAAAAGTTGCAACATGATACCAAGAGGATATGGAAGGTTGTGGATTCACTTGCAACCATGGAACCATACTTGTCCAAACACAGGTTGAAGGAGTATAACAATCTTTTGATGCAAAATACAATTTTGAAGACAAAATAGAAATCATTATGGTTACAAGTTTCTATATGTGGAGGAATGGTGGAATCTATGCAAGATCAGTTGCTAAAGGACATGTAAACTATGTTTGATAAGCATAAGGCAAATGAAGCTAATTATAGGAGGAAGCTGAAATCGTGCATAGAAGCATATTTAAAATTTAGGTATGAATCACCTTTTGTGATTCCTAAAGATAGTTTTGATACATTAGACTTCAATCAATATGGTGTTGGTCCGTGGTAAAGTCCCAAAGGTTCAATCAAATGCACCTGTAGAGTTAAAGGGAAGAGATATTATAGAGGAGATTATGGGGGAGTAGATAGTGACTCATATAGAGGAGCAAATCGTAGAAGAAGTTTTGGCAGATTACAATGTACATCATATGAAACCTGCACATACAAAGTCCACCAAGTATGCCACAACTCAACTATAATTTTTCCATCAACAAAATTTTTTATAACAATTATAACAGGGATAACATCACAAGATGAAGGAAATTGTCGCAACCCCACTTTGAGGGAAGTGTGAGGTCGCCACTCACACTCCCGAAAATGGGACTTGGGAGTCCTCTGAAACTCTCAAAAACTCAGAGCGCAATTACAGGGGTCAAAACACCTCGCATTGAGGTGTTCTTTATATTGTTGCAAAGTTCTTGAAATGTACATGTCCAAAATGGCCTCGCATGAGCCATTTGGACATTTGCAGCACAAGTTATGGGCGAAAGGAGGGCCGGGAGTCAAACTGGCAGTTTGACTCCCAACCACTAAAAGTCGGGAATCGACCCGATCCCGGTGTGTGCAAGTGAAGTGCGACACACCCTTGGAAAGCTCCCAAGGAGAGCTACAACTTTGTTTTAGACCTCGTCCCGATCTAAGCTTGGAGCGAGAAGTTATGAACGCCCAAAGTCCTGGGAGTCCAAACTGGGACAGTTTCAGGACTCCACTTTTGGAGTCCCGGGAAAAAGTGCCATTCGGATGCAAGTGCGGTGGTGAAACACAGAGAATACTATATGGGGGAAGGTGGTGGCTTCCCCCGAGTCCGGGCCGTGGTGAGTCAAGTGAGTCCAAGGTTGCCCGTGGCTAGTCCCAACACCAAAAGTGTGCAGAATGAGTTCTAACTAACTTGTTGGTTGGATTTGGATGTAGGACTGTATAATTGAATAAGCTTGTACATCTTCCTAGTCTATCCCGGAGCTTTCAGCACGCCCCTCTCACCCCCTTTAGTGTTGGAAGCTGGGAGCGTGCCCCGAGTCCCTCGCATTTGCGTAACTTGAGTGACTTAGCCCCAACTTGGGGTTAACTAGGGACTTGGGAGTGCGTCACGTGGTATCAGAGCTCCGGTTGAGCTCGGTTCACTTCTTGGGACTTTTGGATGGCACCTAAGAAGAATCGGAAGCAAGCTCAAGAGACCATGTTGGAAGAACCCAACGAAGATCATGTAGTCCCGCCGGAATCAATTGGGGAGGAGGAACCAAGAACCCGGGAGGACCAAGATGAGCCCGAAAGTGAAGAGGAGCAACAGAGCTCAGTCCTATTCACCCAGGAACAATTGGAAGTCCTCCTCAAAATGAATAGGCTCAATTTCAATGAACTCGTTATGGCCCTCAAAGGAGGAGCATCCAAGGATGCAAGGTTCCAACCAACCAAACCCGGGAACTTCGATGGTGCCCATGACTGAAAGGTTATGGACATTTGGCTTGCAGAGATGGAAGATTATTTGCATGCCGCCAACGTTGGACGGCACTCGGCCGTGGAGCTTGCCCAGTCCTACTTGAAAGGCTATGTCGCCACATGGTGGAGGACAGTGAGACAAGAGGAAGGGAAGAACTATGGTTACACTTGGGAGTTCTTCAAGGAACACGTCGAGACCAAATTTGTTCCAAGGAACTCCGACTACATCTCGAGGTGCAAATTTCGTGACCTTGTGAATGCCACAAATCACTATTAGAAATTTTGTCTTTTGCAATTTGTCTTATGCAATTAAAAAATCTCACATGCAACTATTTTGGAGTTGCATCCAACATGTGCAGTTGCATGTGACATTTTTTAATTGCAGAAGACAAGATGCAAAAGACAAAATTTCTAGTAATGAATGAAAATTTAAGGCAATATGTGAAGGCTTACTCCAAACTCATGCTCGAGATCCAGTACATGCATGAATTGGACAGTGTGTGCCAATTCGTGATGGGACTTCCAACTTGGGCCAAGCGAAAGCTTGAGGAAAATTGGCCCTCCTCACTATCCGAAGCCATCACAAAAGTGGAAGGCTTTTCAGATGTGGGGTGGAGTGAAAAATCCGAGTTCAAGAAGGACAACAAGTTCCTTCACAAGAAACCAAGGCATGACGGAGAATGGAACCGTGGGCAAGGAAGCCCAACAAAGGATAAGCCCAAACAATTCCAAGGCTCAAGGTTTAAACCCAAGGGGAACTTGGTGAAGAAGGGGGCTCCTTTCAAAGGGAGTCAACCCAAGGGAGATGTTGGGGGGAAACCCAAAGGAACATGCTTCAACTGCAACAAGATGGGGCATTATTCCAAGGATTGCCCCAAGTCCAAAGCGGGGAATGGGGGTTTTAAGGTAATTGCCCTTAATGCCAACCTAGCCCAAGATGAATGCAATCGACTTATCTTCTTGAATGGGAAGATTACTAAGCGGGATGTGTTATGTCTTTTGGACACATGGGCTTCTCACAACTTCATAACCCGAGAAAGCGCCGAAAGGATGGAGCTCCACTTGGAGGAGCTCAAGGCACCCATCGAAGTGCATGTCGCGGATGGGGTTCCCCATCCCACTATGGCATAAGCAAAAAAAAATGCCTCTCCAATTAGGAAATTGGAGAGGAAAGGTGGACTTGTTGGTTTCTGCCTTGGGTGGAATGGATTACGTTTTGGGAATGGAGTTCATCACCCAAAACAATGTGCTCATAGAAGGGCACAATAGACTAGTTAGGATTCCTTCCAAATGTGGGATTGTGAAAATGAAAGCGCATGAGATGCCTTGTGTGGGTGGGCCAACCATCCACTTTATGTTAGGAAAAACCTGGGAAAGAGAATGCGTGGGAGGTTATGGCATGTTGTGTGTCATGCAGGTGTTGGATGAGTATGAGCCCAAGGGAGCCACCAAGTTGGTGACTTTCGCCAAGTGCATAAAGCAAGTTTTGGAAGAGTTCCCGAATGTGATGCCCAAAGAGTTGTCCGAAGACCTGCCCCCAAGAAGACCAGTTGATCATGTAATTAAGGTGGTATCAAAAATGGCACCTCCCGCCAAGGCCCCATATAGAATGAGCCATGAGGAGTTGAAAGAGCTTAAGGTTCAACTCGAAGAATTCCTCGTAAATGTTATATCAAACCAAGTAAATCACCATATGGGGCACCCGTCTTTTTTGTTCACAAAAAGGATGGGATGTTGATAATGTGTGTTAATTATAGAGCACTCAACAAGGCGATGGTGAAGAACCGGTATCCTTTGCCTCGAATCAATGATCTATTTAACTGTCTCTCGGGAGCCAAAGTGTTTAGTAGGATTGATCTATGTTCGGGATATTACCAAATTTGGATTGCGGAAGGCGATGAAAAAAAGAACGCTTGCCGCACAAGGTATGGCTCATATGAGTTCTTGGTGATGCCTTTTGGGCTCACCAATGCACCCGCCACATTTTGCACTCTCATGAATGACATTTTCTGGGAAAGGCTTGATGATTTTGTTGTCGTCTACATAGACGACATTTTGATCTATAGTGGCTCCTTGGAGGAGCATGTGGAGCACCTCCGCAAGGTGTTCCAAAGACTAAGGGAAAACAAGTTGTATGCCAAGCTTGAGAAGTGGGAATTTGGGGTGATGGAAGTGAACTTCCTTGGGCATAGGATAATTCAAGAAGGTTTGAAGATGGATGATCACAAGGTCAAGGCAATTATGGATTGGGAACCACCCAAGTCGGTGCCGGCTTTAAGATCCTTTTTGGGATTGGCCTCCTACTATTGCAAGTTCATCAAGAACTTTGCGAAAATAACCGCGCCTTTGACAAACCTCTTGAAGAAGTCCGCCGTCACTTACAAATGGGAAGGAGCATGCGACGAAGCCTTTGAGACCTTGAAAGGTATTTTGGTGAAGGCATCGGTGTTGAAGTTGCCCAACTTTGACAAGGACTTTGAGATTCATTCTAATGCCTCCGACTTTGCAATTGGAGGAGTCCTAGTGCAAGAAAGAAGACCGGTAGCATTTGAGAACAAGAAGTTGAGTGAGATGGAACGAAGGTGGCCAACAAATGAGAAAGAAATGTGGGCAATCATACATTGCCTCAAGACTTGGGGCCATTACATAGGCTCCCAAAATGTGGTAGTGTGGACCGATAATGTGACCTTGAAGTACTTTGCCACTCAACCCAAATTATCCTCAAAGCAAGTGAGATGGCAAGACACATTGGCCTTGTTTAATGTGGATATTCGACACAAGCCTGGGAAGGATAATGTTGTGCCCGATGAGTTAAGTCGAAAACACCAACTTAGAGTGGTGTATGTGGGAGAGACGGAACTTCAAAAGGAAGTTCATCAAGCAAGCCGCCGAGATGCATTTGCCAAAGAGGTGAGGCAAAACATCCAAAATGGAGCCAAATCCCACTTCCATTTGCAAAATGAACTATTGTGGTACAAACAAAAACGACTCTATGTGCCAGAAAGAAAGGTAAGGGAGTTGCTCTTGAAGGAATGCCATGATGGACTACTTGCGGGCCATGGTGGTGCAAAGCGCACCACAACATTCATTAAGAAAGCCTACTATTGGCCCAACTTGAAAGACGATGCAAAAGAGTATGTGAAGACTTGTTTGATTTGTCAACAAAATCGAACACTTAATAAGAAGCAAGCAGCTTGTTACAACCTTTGCCAATTCCTGAAGGGCCGTGGGAAAATGTGTCCATGGATTTCATGATAAGCTTGCCCCCATCAAGGGGCTTTGATGCCATCATGGTAGTCGTGGATCGATTTAGCAAAATGGCACATTTCATTCCCACAAAAGATGAGGCCACCGCCCAAGAGATGGGAAGGTTGTTCTTCACACATGTTTTCAAGCATCATGGTCTTCCAAAGGACATAGTTTCGGATCGAGACCCAAAGTTCACAAGCAAGTTTTAGCGAGCCCTACGGAAGCGAATGGGGTCGGAGCTCAAGATGAGCACTTCCTTCTGCCCCCAAACTGATGGACAAACCGAGAGGGTCAATTTGGTGATCCAACAATTCTTAAAGAATTATGTGGCGGCGGATCAACAAGATTGGGTGGACCACTTGGAGTTAGCCGAGTTTTGTTACAACAACTCGGAACATTCCGCGACTGGGTCCACCCCCTTTCAAATGGTGACGGGCAAATCACCAATTGTGCCCATGACTTGGGCAGCACATGGACAACCCCCGAGTGATGCAAGTGAAGAAATGCCAATGGTCACACAACTTGATGAAGAAAGATGGCACCTTTGGGAGGTGGCAAAGGCCAACTTGGAAAAAACGCACAAAAGGTACAAGGATTTTACGGACAAGTCCCGATGAGAGGTGAAGTTTCAAGAAGGGGATGAAGTGTGGTTGAACATCAAGAATTTCCGGTTGCCAGAAGGTTTAAGTCATAAGTTCTTGGGCCCATATGCGGGCCCATTCAAAGTGTTGGAAAAGAAACTTTTTGACACTTATAAGTTAGAACTACCAGAAAACCTTAGAGTTCATCCCACATTTCATGTGTCTCTTTTGAAATTGGTCTCCCATGATACCTCAAGGCCTAATCAAGAGCACAACTCAAAGCCCCCACCAGACTTGGTTCATAATGAACCAGAGTTTGAGGTGGAGGCCGTGCTCAAGTCAAGGCAACTAAGAGGACGAGAGCGGGAGTACTTAATGAAATGGAAAGGATACTATCCAGTAGAGGCATCTTGGGTGAATGAATCCAACATGGAACATGCCCAAGAAGTCATAGAAGAATTCCACATTAAGTCGGCAAAGAAGAGACATAGAACATGATGAGGACATCACTTTTCTTTTAATAGGGCAGAGTGTCACATAAGATGTACCACATCAAGTTGCGAGTGAAATAAAGGGCTAAAAACTTCCAAGAGATTATATCACAAGAATTTTTACATAAAGGCAAGTAAGGTTGTCAAATGGCATTGGAAAAATGGAACCATCTTGCGTAAATTCGAATCAAAATCGGACTCCTACTTTGGGGTTAAGGGAAACTTGGCCCCAAAAGAGGAGGCAAGCAATGTCGCAACCCCACTTTGGGCAAAGTGGGAGAATGCAACTCCCACTCCCAAAAGTGGAGACTTGGAATCCTCCGGGAGTCCCGAAAGTTTAGAAGACAATTTCAGGGGTCAAATCTCCTCGCCTTGGTGCGTTCTTTATGTCATTAGAAATTTTTTGAAGAGTAAATGTCCAAAATGGCCTCGCATGAGCCATTTGGACATCTGCAGCCCAAGTTATGGGCAAAAGAAGGGCCGGGAGTCAAACTGCCAGTTTGACTCCCGACCACTAAAAGTTGGGAATCGACCTCTTCCCGAGGTCTGATTCAAGAGTGCGACATGGCGTTGGAAAGCTCTCTTCGAGCGCTACAACTTTACTTTAGACTTCGTCTTCATTGGATTCTACAATCGGGAGTTATGAGCTCCCAAAGTCGCAAGACTCAAACCCGGGACAATTTCGGGACTCCAACTTGGGAGTCTTGGGAAAAAGTGCCATTTGGATGTAGCCTCGGCGGAGAGCTGTAGAGAATACTATATGGGGGAAGGTGGTGGCTTCCCCCGAGTCCGGGCCGTGGTGAGTCTTGTGTGTAAAAGTGCCCGTGGCTTGTCCCAACACCCAAGGGTGTTCCCAAATGTGAACTAACCCTCTTGTGGTTGGTTTTGGATGTAGATTCAAGCTTGATATTCTAGTCCATCTTCCTAGTTTAATCCCGAGACTTCTAGCACGCCCCTCTACCCCTCTTTAGTGCTGGAAGTCGGGAGCGCCCCTCAAGTCCCAACTTTTCGCAACTCAACATAGTTGGACCCTCAAGTGGGTTCACCCCGGGACTTGGGAGTGCGTCAAGCAAGGTGAGCTTGCGGGGACATGCACAAGCCTTAAGTGCATCCCAAAGGGTTGGTTGGTAGTGGCGACCAACGCGGGAAGTCATGACCCCATTCGCGTATTTTAATTGTGTAATTCGGGACTTGGGTTTTAGCAAAACCTAAATGTCGCTTCTTGTACCTTGATGAGCAAACCTTTTAGTTAAGGCTTGATTATTGTGATCAAGGCGGAAGGTTGGGAAAAGAGTCGTGTCAATAGCTTAGGTCAAGATTTGACATGACTTGAGTCCTCATGAAGGGAAGGTGGAAAGAATGGCCTCCCAAATGAAGGCTCCGTTAATTAAGCTAATTTAGTCTTTTGACGAAGCAAGAGTTCAGGGTTTTCTATGAGATACCCTTGGACTTGCCGAGAAAGTGTTGGAAACTTGGGGATGCCTAACACTACTAGAAATTTTGTCGTTTGCAACTTGTCTTATGCAACTAAAACATCTCACATGCAATTATTTTGGAGTTGCATGTAACATGTGCAGTTGCATGCGAGATTTTTTAATTGCATAAGACAAAAAATTTAGTAGTGTAAGTTAGCTTGAGGCAAGGTCTTGCCACAAAAGTCGGCATTTGATGGCCAAGGATCCAAAGAAAGTGATTGTAATTACGAAAGAAAATTTCTAAGTGTCAATGAGGACATTAACCTTTTCTTCTAGTGGGGGAGAGTGTCGCAACCCCCACTTTGAGGGAAATGTGAGGTCGCCACTCACACTCCCGAAAATGGGACTTGGGAGTCCTCCGAAACTCTCGAAAACTCAGAGCGCGATTACAGGGGTCAAAACACCTTGCATTGAGGTGTTCTTTATATTGTTGCAAAGTTCTTGAAATTTAGATGTCCAAAATGGCCTCGCATGAGCCATTTGGACATTTGCAGCACAAGTTATGGGCGAAAGGAGGGCCGGGAGTCAAACGAGTCAAACTGGCAGTTTGACTCCCGACAACTAAAAGTCGGGAATCGACCCGATCCCGGTGCGTGCAGGTGAAGTGCGACACACCCTTGGAAAGCTCCCAAGGAGAGCTACAACTTTGTTTTAGACCTCGTCTCGATCTAAGCTTGGAGCGAGAAGTTATGAACGCCCAAAATCCTGGGAGTCCAAACTGGGACAGTCTCAAGACTCCACTTTTGGAGTCCCGGGAAAAAGTGCCATTCGGATGCAAGTGCGACGGTGAAACGCAAAGAATACTATATGGGGGAAGGTGGTGGCTTCCCCCGAGTTTGGGCCGTGGTGAATCAAGTGAATCCAAGGTTGCCCGTGGCTAGTCCCAACACCAAAAGTGTGCAGAATGAGTTCTAACTAACTTGTTGGTTGGATTTGGATGTAGGACTGTATAATCGAATAAGCTTGTACATCTTCCTAGTCTATCTCGAAGCTTTCAGCACGCCCCTCTCACCCCCTTTAGTGCTGGAAGCTGGGAACGTGCCCCGAGTCCCTCGCATTTGCGCAACTTGAGTGACTTAGCCCCAACTTGGGGGTAACTAAAGGCTTGGGAGCGCGTCAAAAATAATGGTCATACAAGGACCACTGTAGACACTCAACATATCAATTATAAAGCCCATTACAAACTAGGGAAGCCACTATAGTAGAAGGGCAACTAGTTGTGGAACAAGAAATCTTAACTATAAACCAGGTAACTGCAGAAGTAAGTCAGGAAGAAAACATAATCCATTCTGGAAATTAGTTGTTCTTTTAGTAAGTTATACATAACATGATTTTGAGGACAAAATCCAAAGTACAAGGGGGGTAATTGCAAAGGTAGAACTCTATTGTCATTATTGGACAAATTGGATTAGATGGAAGTAGTGAACAAGAGTTGTGTTGTCTTTGTTGGACAAGTTGGACATAAGAGATTCAGTAAGATAGCATGGATAGAAGTAGAAAATGAGTAGGTAAGATTAAGACTACTAAGAATGGATTCAAATTAATTTTATGGCTAGAAAGTTAAGTTGATTCAAGATGCATTAGAGTTTTCGTGGGATGGTTTTTTATGAAGAGTTTGGAGAATAGAAAGATATTAGAAAACAATTTTGATGGGGAAGAACAAATTAATATTTTAGTATACCTAGTTTTTTGTTTTTTTGGTGTGATTTTTTCCATACTTTATGTTTCTTTCAATGAATATGAGAATTGGAGTTGTAATAGACTAACTGCATATACATAACTTGAAATGTGCAGATCCATTTGCTTTGAGTTTTTTTGGTTTAACTTTACATTGGTTTCTATAATTGTTTGAATATAGATTTTATAATTGGGAATTAACATGTTAAAAGAACATATTATATAATTAATATGATGTTTGAAAGTTAATATTTATCAATTAATGTGTGCAAGGCCAAATTTTATTACGTTATCCACAAATTTCACACCCTTATGTGCGCATCAATTCATTTTGGAATACATGATCATCTAATTAAAACAAAAATTTGTAGAGATTCAATCAAAGAGATGGAAGGCATTGATTGGAAAGGAGGTTTATTACACACTTGGTGCAAATAATTCTACAATTGCGTTGTATGTTATTGTATTACTTGTCCCAATAGCTAATATTCAATGAGGATGGAGCCTAGCCTATGGAACTTCTAAAAGGCAAAGACTTGAGCAAGGTGATGGACAACTTTGTGCCCATGTGTTTTCTTAACATTTGTAATATCATTGTGTCAATCAAACATTGTCCAAGTCATCGAGGAAACATTGACAACATTTTTTTGTTGAAGGTGATAAGTTGGTACAACTTCATCCGAGATAGTTGTTTCCCTTTATAGTTATCATATTAAAAGGTTTTTCATAAAAAAATTGTGTGTGGATGGTATTGTTAACAATGTCGATTTGGTTAAACATATGCAATCACATCACTTATGTGATTGCATATGTCATAAACTTCCAATATCATGAAATTTCAATAGAATTTGTGAAAAAATAGAAAACAATATGTTTGTGTAAAATCCATGGGCTTCAAAATATAAAAATGACAAAAAATAAAAGTATATATATATATAATATAAACGATGTGTCTTTTCTACTTGTGATGTCTTGATGTGAAGTATATATGATTTACATTTTAACTAAAATTGTGCAATTTTTGTGATGTATTTTTTGCTAAAAATTATGCAATTTTTGTGTATTAAACATGGACATTCACTTATGTCATTCAAAAAAAATATTTCATTTATTTGAATATTTAAAATATTGAATATGTATAAATATTCTTCATATTAACCATAGCACAAAATTCATACGATTTTTGTATGAACTTATGAGAATCAAATTTTGTGCAAAATATTGTACAAACCTATGAAAATTATAAATTTGTGATGTAGGTAATGATTTGGAGCAATCTTGGATGATGTTTGGTCATGTCAAACAAGTAGACGAATGGACCACCATAGCATGCCATATTTATGAACATGTTTATTGTTGTAAAGTGATGACCATTATTATTTATGACATGCAATTAGAAACCATCGAAGCTCAATGTGTCCTTTGGGCAAAGTTGGACAAGGTCATGCTCAAGCATCACATTTAAAACACCACATCACAAACTTAACATCTCATGATTTAGAATTGGAAATTGTGTAACATTAGATCATTCATAATTCATATGTTTCATACATTGATATCGTGCATTGAAAACACATTTGACACACAAATTTATTGGAAGATGCAAAATTTGTGTGACATTCGTTCATTCATAGGTTTGTATTTCATCCATCATCACATTTATTCATGTGTCAAATGTATTTTCAATGCATGATATTCGTGTGTAAAATGTATGAACCTATGAATGAATGAATTTCACATATTCATTATTAACTCATTGCATGTTAAATTTGTGATGCAATTTCGAAGGGTCCATGGCGAATAGTACACAAGCTAGTTTTTATTCAAGATCCAGCTAGTAATTTCATTTCATATTTTATGTACATCATGTTATCCTCATAATTTCATTCATTTGATGTTTGTCATGTTGATCATCATGTCATGCTCACATTTTTCATTACCATTTGTTGTGGAAGTTTTCATTGGAGGAGAAGAAAGACATGCTAACATGTAATTTGTTTGAAACTATCCATAACATTTGGCTCCAACAATTAGAAAAAAGGGGTAAATGTTTGTACATTGCAACTTCTAACGACTATTTGTGAGACTTTAAGCAAAATTATCTACATTGAACATACTTGCATGGTGGTATGTCAAGAAAAGGTCCAGATAGGAATGAGCTTTGAATTCATCTACACCGGTTTCCGTAATTAATGTTACTCACATTATTTGTGAACAGTGTTTTTACACATCGCTTTCCGTTATTAATGTTAATAACCTTAATAGCGCGTTAACATTAGTACAGGCGTAATCTAAATAATGTTAATAACATTATTTAAATCGATACCTAATTAATGTTAATAAGAAAAAACTGTATTTGGTTGCCAAATGATGTATAATTGCGAATGGAGTGGCTTGCCACGCGGCTACAAAACTGCTACAGTTTTACATTAATATTTATTGTTGTGATGTTACGGAGGATGAAACGCCTGATCACGCAAAACGCGGCGGAGGCAATCTGTTGAGGTTTAATCGTGCAACGAGGCGTCGTCATCATGCGAATCCAGATCCGGTATAGCAAGACCTTCGAAATGTTGACGATGTTTTTCAATGACGATTTGAAGATCACGATTGAATTATTTTTCATGCCATTTTCCTATGATGTCGAGGGACAGCCCGCAACGAATCATCGCCTTACGGGCGTAAGTCAGGCCGGTTTGATTGCGCTGCTCGTTTACCCGACGAACTGCTTCGGCAGCCATGCGCAAAAAAAACGGTTTTCCGGGATTTTGTAGTGTGCCAGATCCTTCACGCCAGAGGCCATCCTTGATGGCTTTGAACTTATAGTCATCCCAAATCTCCATCCAGGCATCCTTGATCTTCGAGATCACAACGAATCGCACGGCTGAATCTTGTCGGTCGCGGCAGCCACCAAGTAGCGAAGAGTGGCATTGCTCGACTCCAACGCTGCGTGCATGTTCCCATTACCGTCATCATGATGGCCGTTGAAGTTGTCCACAAATATCACTCTCTGCTTGGACCGATCGGCTGCATGTCCGCGGTAGTGAGCACGTGGTTCTTGGAGGTATTACGCCCACAGCTTTTGCGTGATGAAACCCTTCTTGGTCATCCTATAGCAGACTCCAGGGACATCATTGGGTACTCTGCGAATAGGATAGCTTTCGCTGGCGTTCTGGAAAATGACACATGGATTATAGATTCTTGCATGTGGCCCGCCCGTTAGCCGAATCATCAGCGTCATTCCCATGCCGCCGGATACTACATCAGCGTACTTGACATCATTGTCACCGCGAAATCCCAATGTCTTGTCGTTGTCCAAGTTGACCTTGCAATGCGTTTCATCGATGTTCTCAACCAGGTTCTCATCGAACGTACTAGCGCGAAATTCTCTCGCAAGCTGTCCGAGATGGAATGCGATTTGCTTGTCGATATGCTGCTGACGAGTAGGGCTCAACATCAACTTGCCAATTTGAGCTCGACCGACGATATTGTTGACCGTCTGAAAACGCTGAATCCATCTTATATCGATGCGATCAATGATAGTGGTGCCCTTGTGCTGTAGGTTGGGAGGGAAATCAGGATGATTCATCTCTACCATGATGTCCTTCGCGAGGCAAACCAATAGCTTCGGACTGAACTTCACGCCCATTTTGCGATAGCGGTCAAATTCGTCGACAATGAGAGGATACAGCAGTCGACCCATGGAGCCCGCTTTGGTCCTCGACCAGGGGCAGCTTTTGTGAGCACCTTCTTGGCTTTCCCCGGCTTCGCAGAGTTGCAGGATACCATGTTGTCACGATCGTCATGGATCTGCAGAATAGTAGCGCATTTTTCCCACCAGCATGATGACTTCATGATCGTCGGGAATGTCGTCCCTTGAAAATGCTCGAGGAACGCCTTGACGGTTCGTGCGTACAGTCCTTTCTCCCCGTTCGCTTCGTTCTCATTGATCATCCACTCAACAACTCTAATGCGAGTTTGCTGAATTGTGACTGCGGTAGGACGCTTTCTCTTTCCCAGAGCACGAGGATTGTCAGCGAGCTGTTCGCCAACAATGACGTGGTCATTGTTCGCAACAATTATCACGTCATTGGCTGTGTCATTCGGGTCCAATGGTTCGGGTGGCTCCTTTTCGTCATCGGCAGCCTGACGTTGACGAGCAAATGCACGAACAATGGGAGACGAGGAAAACATCGACAAACGTACTGCTCCACATTGTATATCCCGTGAAGATTGAGAGTTCGACGGTGCAAACATGGCGAAGAGAACGCTTTCGGAGCGAGAAGGAGCTGGGGAAGTAACAGAAGTATGGGACTATCGTTGAAAAAGAAATGTTCGAAAATATTTGAACATACGTCAGTGCCAGCTGGCACCACTCTGCAGTCTGCAACCCTTACAGCAAGCTGTAGCAGTGCAACTGCCTTCTCGTCCCAAGATCCCCCATTCCTCCATTAATGTTAATAACATTAAATGGGAACTAACATTAATTTGGTATTAACATTAATTACGGAAACTGGTGTAGATAAAGTTGGTGAATCTGATGACTTTGTACAATGAGCAATAATTATTGCAAAGTTTTCATTGGTTTACTCATTTACATCTTGAATGTTGCACTTAGAAGGTGAGGAGGTTTCTCACAGACAAAGGGCAAATTTGCCTACAAGGTTTGAAGGGGATTTGCACAAACATGATCATGTTAACTTCTCTCGTGCTTGAATCGAAATAGTCTTTAACATCAACACTAGATCAAATGTTGATCGTGTTCTTCCCACTGGTGAACCCTAATGTGCAATTCTAGTTCACATTTAAAATGGTGAAGAAATGTGTGAATGTATTTTTGGATATGGTGTTTGGCATATTGAGCATTGTCCCCCCAAGTCCAAAATCAATACATGGTGTTTTGCAAAAGAAAAATGGCCATGAGTGCAAAGCAAAAATAATATTGTCAACCAAAGTTGTTGGTGTTCCTACTCCATTTTATGATTGTTCGTGGAATAACTTTAAAGTTGGAATTTGTGATCCACTCAATTTGCAATAATAAAACTATCTATCGCCCTAATATATTCAAGCTCTATAAGGAACATGAAAACAAGTTGGAGGCCGGACATGCATTACAAGCAATAATATTTCCATTAGTACAAGTTCTTCCATCAAAATATGGATTCATTTGTAACATCAAATCTAGCATGGGTAAAAACAAAAAGCCTTATCAGGTGATAATTAGAGATTACCCAAGTTGTTATTGTATGGATTTTGTCATGATGATGGCAAGCTTGTTAAGAGAGCAAGGAAATGGGTGTAATGTAAACAGATTTATTACATTTTACAACATGTTATGGATTATATCAACAAATTGTGTTCAACCTTTGGCAAATTTAATATGAATGTAGATGGTTATTTTTCAAAGTTTTGAAAGAGAAGTTTTCCAACATGAAAGAATTATTTAATGTAAGCTTGAGTTTTTAGAACAATATAAGCTTTAAAGCTGATGAAGGTGAACCATAATTTCCTTCCATTTTCAACTACCATTATCAATTCAATGTTACCAACACCATATCCATGACAAGGTTTTTACATGTTTGTTCATCAAGGTATTTATGGATGTATGTATATAGGCCACATGGCAAAATATTTTTGTCAAAGAATATTCTTGTTAGATAATTTTTTAACATATTATGTCTACATGGCAAAAAAATTCAAAAATAGATTCCTCTAAACTCACATGCCCTTGCTCACATTCATGCTCTTGAGTTCACAATCTAGTGTTGTTGCAACCAAAACATGTATGTTGGAAGTTGTAGAAAAATATAGGCCTTGGTTTGAAGTTGGACATATTTATTGAACAAATATGGCACAAGAAAAAAACCCTTGCTGATGTTAAGGATAAATGGTTCAACTTCAATACAATGACTAATGCACTAAAATATTGTGAGTGGTGAATTTCTTGGTTTGGAAGAAAGTTTTCAAAGAAAGTGTTTTGGTCATGTTTTTTCCGAAGCATGTCAATATGGCACAGCAAAATAAAAAGTGTGAAGAAATTTGAAATATGTTTTTAATAAATTTATATAAGAGATTTCCAAAATGCATCACTTGGCCTAAAAAATTTGGGAAAAGAAAGCAAGAATGAAACAAAGCATGCATTAATGTTGAAATTTTCCCAAGAAAGCTCAATACCACAATGAAAACAAAGTAATGATTATATATAAAATTTAGAAGTGGACAATAAACTAATATGTTTGTTTACAAGTTTGCTAACAAAATAATCATGTTTCAAGAAACAATATAATTTTGGCCAACTATTGTGCTTTATTACATTAGACAAATTGTTGTGAGAATTATTGGTTGAATGTCACCTCCTCTAACGTGGCACATCTTCTAAATGTCCATAGGTGCTTTTGAGAGAGATGAAACTGTTGAAGTATGAAAATGTAAAAATAAATTGTCATTCAAAAAATATTTTAAAATTTTACTTTTTGCAATTTGAATATTTTTGTTTGTCTTAACCAGTTTGTGAGAACCAGCTAGGGATAACTGATTGTTTTCACATTTATGAGAACCAGCATTTTGAGAATTGGCCTGATAAGGCAATTAAATGTTTTGATTCCCTTCCCCAAGGTTTGAATTTATTTATTTTCTGTTACAACGAACTAGATCCTATTCAAAATCATTTCAGAAAACCGAATCTGGCAGGTATCTTGAAAAAACAATACCCACCCAACACTGGTTATGTCATTTTGTTAGGTTCATATTCCATGAGCCCCCTTTTTAAAACGGAAATATAATGGCAAAACAATGCAAAATATACCGGTTTAGGCATTTCATTGGGCTCGTGACCTTAGTGAAAAGCCGACTGGTCTAACTTTGACCACTCGCTCAGTAGAAAATGCTCCATTTGAAGTTTGCCCCGTTATTGGGGCCCTATTGTACAAAAGCGGATTTTCCGTTTAAGTGATGGGCCTGTGCGCCCCTGGCCTTTTGGCTTTTCCTCCTATTGTACAAAAGGGCTTCATATATGACCTTGAAAATCCAGCAAGAGAATGGGGAACGAGAGGGAACGATCTTGGGGAAACGTAGGTGCGTCGAGGGCGCGTATAGAAGTTGAAGCCGGCTCGTTGCCGGTGCAGAAACGGCCGATGGCAATTTCGTTGGTGCGTGAGGCGGTCTCTTCGTGTTGCATTCTGGAACCAAAATTTGCACAAGGAGAAGGTCGCGATCTGTACTGCAATCACCAAATTAGAATTGAAATTTGATCGGAACAAATCCTGCGCAGAATTCCTGGACATTTCCGACCAAATTTGGGCTCTTCCTTTCTATCAATAATCATTATTTTCCACCAAAAAGTGTTTTGAACTCGCTGGCGTCGTCTGAGGACGAGGAACCGGAATCTAAAATCTGAAACTGCTCAAAATTACTGGAGATTTATTATCTTCGTTTGTTGGAGATGAGATGTAAGAGTAAACAATCATGAGGTTAGAATCTGAAATTTCCTTGATTTTTTTCTGAAGGTTCTGTTCGTTTGGTGGAGAGCAAATTAGGCGACGAAGCTTGAGGGAAATGAAGGAAAGGAGTGAAAACAAAGGTGGTTAAGCAGGATGTGCTTTGCTGCAATACGCTGGACTTTAAAATGTGGTTGAAAGATTTGTTGTGTGGATACAATGCTTTGAACCACCTTGATATTGTTCTTTGGACTCCTGTGTTGGAGAGTGATCAGGTGAAGTATAAGGAGTGCGAAAGATCGAATGCAAAGGAGAGAATTCCCTTGATAGAGCCTTGAATCAGAGGTTGAATTGCAAATCTCACGATACTGCGAAAATCAGGGAAGGAAGGATGGAAAACAGGTCTTTTGGAAATTGCAGTTTTCGGATTGAAAAGTTAGTCATGCGACTAAAAGCCTGAGAGCTATTTTGCACTGTTGCGCAGTGGGCAGATCAAGTGAAGAAAAAGCTGAGAGCAAGTCCTGTGGCTGCTCGATCTGCTTGTTGCTCTGGTTCTAGAAGAGTCTCCAACGTATTTATTCTGTTACGTTTTGCCGCCATGTTCGGCCGCACGCCAAAGAAGAGTAACAGCACGAGATTCTACGAGGCTTTAGGTATCTCCGGGACTGCAACGCAGGAGGAGCTCAAGAAAGCTTACAGGAAGGCAGCCATCAAAAATCACCCTGACAAAGGAGGTGACCCGGAGAAGGTCTGCTGGCTCTATATCGTGCACCTTTCTAGCAATTGTTGTGAAGTAAGCAGAACTTTTAGGAATCAATAGATCTTCTTTCTGCATCCTCCTCATTCCTGAATACCTGCACAGCATTATATCTTGTGGTGCCTGTAAAGGAGAATGGTAGGCATGCAAAGACGTGACTCTGTACATTGTAATGCACAGCTATTTGCTTCCTCTTTATATTTTGCATTCTGGATAGTAGTCAAATTATGCTGTGGATCCTTTTGCAACCAATGATTTTGAACAATGCCTTATGCTGTGATATTCCTGAAACCATTCTCCAAATTTGTCAAAATAGATTTGCAATCCATTCCACTGCCCACATTTTAACTATGGTGAGGATATAACAACTGCACTTTAAAATCTCTTTGCAATTGCTGGTTAGCTATCACCTTTGTATCTTGTCAATTTGATTAATGTCAAGCTAAGACATTATGTCATTTTGACACTAGTTGATCTTAGCAAATGCGGTCTCGATGCAGTTCAAAGAAATCTCTCAGGCTTATGAAGTATTGAGTGACCCTGAGAAACGAGAAGTGTATGATCAGTATGGAGAAGATGCTCTCAAGGAGGGAATGGGTGGAGGGGGTGCCACCCACAATCCATTTGACATTTTTGAATCATTCTTTGGAAGTGGTGGTGGTTCACCTTTTGGAGGTACACAATACTCTCTTGCAATTTCTTCTGTTGTCTTCTGAGTCAAATTTAATTTGAAAAAAGATAGATCTTAGAAAGTCCAACTATGTAGCTCTTGTGCAGGAGCAGAGTACTGCACACTGATGTTGCACATTTTACCTTTGCAGGTGGAGGTGGCAGAGGGAGCCGCAAGCAGAGAAGGGGAGAGGATGTCGTCCATCCCTTAAAGGCTTCACTCGAAGACTTGTACAATGGAACATCAAAGAAGTTGTCTTTAGCAAGGAATGTGCTGTGTTCAAAGTGCAAGGGGTGAGTGAGGCTTCACTCATCTGATTGTAACGGCCATTTCTGATTTTCTGGCTCTAACCACATTTGCCAATTTGCAGCATCGCTCTCTTTGGCTGGTTCAATTGTCCCATGACTGGGACTTTATCAGGATTTTTTTGCCATTGAATGCCTCTCTTTGAGCTGAGCACTACTTCATAACCTGAAGTGTCTAAATTCTTGCAGCAAGGGATCAAAGACTGGGGCATCTGGCCGCTGTTCTGGATGTCAAGGTTCTGGCATGAAAGTTTCAATTCGTCAGCTTGGTCCAAACATGATACAGCAAATGCAACATGTTTGCCCTGATTGTAAAGGATCAGGTTCGTATCCATTATGGCTATTTAATTCTCCTTTTCCACAAATTTATTTTCTGACTTTTCTTAGTTGATGATCCCCTCAATGGATCTCACAGTAAACTCAATGATTTTGCTCTCATCACTTCTACAGGAGAGATAATTAGCGAAAAAGACAAATGTGGACAGTGCAAGGGACAAAAGGTTGTCCAAGACAAGAAGCTGTTGGAAGTTCATGTGGAGAAGGGAATGCAACATGCACAGAAGATCACCTTCCCAGGAGAAGCTGATGAGGCGGTAACACATCACTTTTGTCCACTGTCTTGAATTCATCCAGTATGTTCCTTCCTGAAGAGTTTGGTTAATTTTCACACACCCTAGGAGGATATTTGGTGCTGGGTATTACACATAGCAGTATGTACTTTGAAACTGTTTCTTCTGTTGGTTTTGGATTTCTTTGGTTTAACTCCCTAATCTACAATGGTGACCGTGTAACTGCAGCCAGACACACAAACAGGTGATATAATATTTGTTCTGCAACAGAAGGAGCACCCAAAGTTCAAGAGGAAAGGTGATGATTTGTTTGTGGAGCACATTTTGACTCTGACTGAAGCATTGTGCGGCGTCCGCTTCTCCCTGTTGCATTTGGATGGTAGACAGCTTCTCATCAAGACAGGCCCTGGGGAGATAATTAAGCCAGGTTTGCATTACACTTCATCATCCCTGGATTTTTTGTTCACCTGTTGCAAGAGTAGATACTCCTTGGACTAGCCATTGAGTTGCTAGCTAGTAGGGGGTTGGCAAATGATAGCTTTACAACTCAAAATGGCACATCACTTTTTGATCACACAGATTCTCACTGCATTGGTGGACAGCCAGTCAATCTTTCGTAATACCTGTTAGTCTGCTGAGTGGAGATATTGGCCCAATAACTGACCTTTTGAATTGCAAGACCAATGACAACCAGATTTAACTTCTCAGAATCCAGTTGGAGAATGACAAATTCTTCCTTGCTAAAGTCCCAGGATTTTGCAGGTTCAGAAGATGTGACCTTGAGCGGTGAGAAGCAGAAGTATTCCAGCTTGGGAGTTTCTGGCCACAACATGTCATTACTATTCCATCATTGCAATACTCTAAGTTAAGGACTGTTGGTTCATATCTTTTAAAGACAGCTCTGAAGTTTTGTGTCTTCTGCTTGTTCAGGTCAGTACAAAGCCATCAACGATGAAGGTATGCCACACTATCAGCGTCCATTCATGAAGGGTAGGTTATACATCCACTTTTCTGTTGATTTTCCAGATCCTGGGTCACTCACTTCTGACCAATACAAAGCCATTGAAGATATCCTCCCTCGAAGAACAACAATCGAAATGACAGCAATGGAGTTGGATGAGTGTGAGGAGACTACTTTGGTAGATGTCAACATTGATGATGAGATGCAAAGGAAGCAACAACAGCAGCAAGAAACTTATGAGGAGGATGAAGAAACTACTGGACCTCGTGCCCAGTGTGCTCAACAGTAGCTACCAGTCACAAAATCCTCAAGCATTCCATGAGTTATTCAATTCTGTACTCTTTCTACCCCATCTAACCACCAATTGAGGTTAAGAAATTTCCGTAATGCAGAAACATGACAGATTCATAACTTAACAAGGAAAAAGAATTGCTAATGTTTCTCACCTAGGCCTTGTGGTGGTAAAATCCATTCAAATTCTCAACATCAAACATAGCAGTCTTGGAATTGACTATTGTTCACAAAAAAACCAAATGGTAACAATTGTCCAAGAGCAAACTTTGCCATCTTCAATAACATGTCTATACCCAGAAACAAGCAATGATTTCCTTTGTATGTCCCTGCCTGCTGCAATAGCTTCAATGGTATTCAGATATTGTTGAAGGTGGTATCATAGTTAAAATTGTTTTGTTGCCACTTTTTGCATGTTTACATTCTAGTAGCAAAATGTCCTTGAAGAAAAAACTTCACAAAATCCAGAAGTCACTCTTCTCTTTGCAAACAAGATCCGAGAATACTGCGATGTGAGCAACACCCTGATGTGAAAACAAACTGTCAATTGAATGCAAATGTTGAAACACCAGTGGGTCAGTATTCCACTTCTTTCCAGTTGGGATTTCTATTCCACAAAAGATCAACATTCACTGCTAGTAACTATGTAACATTATACCAAAGCCTACAAATAACAGAAAATAATACATTTTTTTAGGTCATTCAAATGGGCAAAATATGCATGAATAGTTAAATGGTCCTATACACTTTCAATTCAGAACCATATTATTTGGTTGATTTGAAGTCAGACTAAATAAGTCAAAGCAAGTCATTTCTATATATGCTCCTGGTTGCTTGCAACTTTGACTCAATTATAATCATTGATCAAATAATCATCAACTCCTTCAAATTCATTCAATAGATCAAAAAATGTTAAAGCTCAAGGAAACTAAGCTCATTGCAACCACTTCATTTTGAAATTTCATCTTGTGCAAACCAATTCACTTCCTTTGTGACCAAAACATCCACATGCTCATGCAAATACTTCATCTTGAAATTTTCACTGTGTGCAAATCAGCTACAATTCCTTTGTGACCAAATGTTGTCCACACTCTACTATTATTCATGCATTGTTCATGTGGCTTCATAAGCTTCCTCCTATTGTTGTTTCCTTCTCATCTCATTTTGAATGTTGACATCAAGAGAAGTACTCATGTAATATGTACCTAAATATATACGTATTGTATAGAAGGATGCAATACAAGAATGGATGAATGTGACATTGATCGATTTGGATGTCATCCATCCGTTCATCAATATCATGCATCCATGGAGAAGTCATGGATGAATTATATCCAACCAAAGGAATGCAAAGAAGATGGATGCATGGACATGACAAAATTAGGGAAAATTATAACAAAAGTTCCAAGCAAAAGACAAAAGGAATCATTGTTTTTCCGAGAATTGTGGTCCATTTAATGTCACATCTATCCATCTTGATTGAACCTTGAAAACCCTTTTCACAAACTAAATTGCCAACATAAAAAAAGTTCAGGGCAATGATGCATTACTAGATATTCTATAAGCATAATCTTTATTCATGGATGGATATAAGATGAATTGCTAGAATTAAAGAAGGGACCGGAACAAAAAAAAAAAATCATACTTCCTCCCTCCCTCCCCTCCGAACTATCATAGAAAAGCACATAATTGAAGGCATATGATTGTAAACAACCTTAGGTTAGCTTTAATATTGTATATTTTTTGAAATAATGCCTTTGAAAAGACCCAATATGTTTCGAAAACACATATATTCTATTGCTAGCATTGCCCCTATGGTGGAACTTTTTTTTAAAGTTGAAATTAAGATTTATGTTCAATTGGACATCATTAATATATTTGAACTTTCTTATTTCCACATATCCAAAATATGTTATGTTTCCATTTTGTTAGGATGTCCTTTGGCTTTATCCTTTGTTAAGGTTGTAAAATGATTGCAATGCAATAAGTTATTGTGAAATACTATAGGTCTATTATGGTAATTACAATGTAGCTATTGTGTCAGTATGAGCTATGAGCTTGCAATGAACATGACTAGTAAGCATGCGAGTCTAATTATTGTGAGCACAACAATATTTTTTTGGAATATTCTTGCCACAAATATAAAAATATTTTGTTTACATGACAAAATATATCCATCTACACTGATGGAATATTTCAATTACAGAAATAATATTGTTATGATTTTGTTGCAACTCCAAGTTGGGAAATGAATGAAAATTTCAAACTCCCCACTAGACATGCCATGTCACAATACATAATACATGTGTAGCTTTATCAAGATTAAGCTGCTTGGAATTATCCATCTTCGACAAATATAATTTCAAACCAAGCTATGAAGATTGTTATATTGATCTCTAAAGAAACCCTAAACCTTAAACCAAATTTTTTTTTTATTAACCATAAGGGCCTTTTTCAAACCTAACTATGCTCAAATGTACTGAAAGATGAAGGCTTGTTGGTAAATATAAAATTTCTAATGTTATATTCTGATTTAAATCTGGATTAAAACATGTCATAAATTAATACTAATAAATTATCTTCATTCATATCTACTCATATCTAGTTTTAAAATTAAAATCCAATAATGAAAATACCAAAAAAACATCAAAACAACAAATCTGGCTATGGAATTGAAGCTTTTCCAGAAAACAAAATGCTTTTGTTTCATATTTCATTAAAATTCCATGTTTTACAATGCCACCTTTTCTTCCTTTTTTCAAAAGATATTCATTAAAGAAAAAATAATCTTGTGTTTTATTCAAATTCAAAGGTAAGTACAAATATATTAACTAACTATTACCATGTGTGATTATTCCCTTAATGACGCACTCCCAACTCCTTGAAGGACTCAAATGTGAATCCAAGTAAAACACAGCGGATTTCGCAACCCCACTTTGGGGCTAAGTGTGAGAATGCAACTCACACTCCCAAAAGTGGGAAAATGGAGTCCTCCGGGACTCCCAAAAACTCAGAAGAAGATTTGAGGGCTCAAATCTCCTCGCCTTGATGCGTTCTTTATATCAATGGAAATCTCTTGAAGCGTAGATGTCCAAAATGGCATCGCATTACCCATTTGGACATCCGCAGCGCAAGTTATGAGCAAAAGAAGGGCCAGGAATCAAACTGCCAATTTGACTCCCGACCATTAAAAGTCCGGAATCGACCTCTTCCCGACGTTACCTCAAAGAGTGCGACACAGCGTTGAAAATCTCTCGACAAGAGCTACAACTTTGGTTTAGACCTTGTCCCGATCCGAGTTCGGGGCGAGGAGCTATGGCTATCCAAAGTCCCAGGACTCCAACCCGGGACAGTTTCGAGACTCCAACTTGGGAATCCCAGGAAAAAGAGCCATTCGGATGTAGCCTCCCGGTGAGACGCAGAGAATACTATGTGGGGGAAGGTGGTAGCTTCCCTCGAATCCGGGCCGTGGTGAGTCAAGTAGTCCAAAGTGCCCGTGGCTTGTCCCAACACCCAAGGGTGTTCCTGAATGCTAACTAACCCTATTGTGGTTGGTTTGGATGCAAATTCAAGCTTGATCTTCTAGTCCATCTTCCTAGTCTAATCTCGGGACTTATAGCACGCCCCTCTACCCCTCTTTAGTGCTGGAAGTCGGGAGCGCCCTTCAAGTCCCAACTTTCCGCAACTCAACATAGTTGACCCTCAAGTGGGTCCAACCCGGGACTTGGGAGTGCGTCAGCAGAAGAGGGAGGATTCGGGGCACGTTCCCTAGCTCACAACACTTTAAGGGGTAGAGGGGCGTGTTGCAGCTCTGGGATGGGACTAGGAAGAGTTGACAAGCTTCACTCATTCACACGGGCCTGCACACAACCCACACTAGGTGGTTAGTGCATAGTTGGAGCACCTTTGGTGCTAGGACGAGCCACGGGCAACACGGACACACTAGACGCACCATGGCCCGAACTTGGGGGAAGCCACCACCTTCCCCCTTATAGTATACTCACGAATGGGACGAGCCTACATCCAAATGGCTTTTCTCTCCCGGGACCCCCAAATGGGAGTCCTGAAATCGCGCCAAATGGGACTCTTGCGACTTTGGAGCCCCATAACTTTACGACCAGATCTTGGATCAAAATGCAGTCTAAAGTAAAGTTATAGATCTTATTGAGAGCTTTTCAACGATATGTCGGACGCCCCCTGAAGCCAAGTAAATCGGGTCGATTCCTAACTTTTTGTGGTCGGGAGTCAAATTGGCAGTTTGACTCCCAGCCCTTCTTTTGGCCATAACTTATGTTTTAGATGTCCAAATGATCAATGCAAGCCCATTTTAGACATCTACGTTTCAAGAGCTTTCCACTGATATAAAGAACGTTATTATCCATTGAGTTTTGACCCCTAAAATCGCTCTCTGAAGTTTCAGGAGTCCACCGGGACTCCATCTCCCAAAATGGGAGTTGCCTTGGGAGTGTGAGGGTTCACTCCCTCATACTCCCTCACACTTTCTTACACTCTTGGGAATATGTGATGTGACTCTCGGGCTTCTTCTTGGCTTGACTCTCGGGCTTTCTTTTGCCTTGACTCCCGAACTTCCTTTTACTTTGACTCCCGAGCTTCCTCTTGCCTTAACTCCCGGGCTTCCTCTTGGCCCACAACCTTGCAACCCCTTTGCCTTGGTCACGAGCCCAAAGCTAGGGTTGTGACACTGAACATTACCCCACTTGTACTATGAATTACGTTCCGAAATTTTGGATCAAAATATGTTTAAAAAGCTAAATCTGATGTTATTTCTGATCCTATGAGTTAGAAATTTGATGTTAATCTTGCTATACTACAATTTGAACTATTTATATTACAGTCTAATTTGTCTATGGTTGTTGTACTTCATATTAAACCAATGTCTGATTCTCTATTGTATATAAAATATGTTGTTTTTCATGTGCCTCTGTTGACAACTGTGTAGTTTGAAGATGTGTTGTTGTCTGCTCCTACGAGTGTAACTCTGATGTCATCTATAACTATACTATGACTATAATTCTAATGTAATTTGAATCTACTGCTATTGTTGCAGTTCTGATGCAACTTGTAGCTATTGTTGTGACTACAAATCTAATGTAATCTAAGTCTCCTCCTATTATTACAGCTCTAATTTATCTAAGTTTGTTCATGTTGTTGCAACTTTGATGTAAGTTCAACCTAATCCTTTCAAACCTCCTAAGTTCTATGTTCTTGAATTTGTATCTCCTCCCCTATTTCTGTGATTATAAATGCATACTCCTAAGAACTAACCTCATGTAAAACAAATTTTATTAGTTTTAAAATTTGTTTTAATGCGTATGTCATACTACCAGCCTCCCTTTGAGGGCTATCCTTCCCTCCTTTGAGGTCTCATGGTTCCTCCTCTCTTGTTATTATACATGATGGTCTTGCACCATTAGTATTTCCTTTGTCTTCTTCCCATCTGAGGTTTTTGGTTGTAGAAAAATGACTAAAGGTTCATATTGAAATGATAATATGACCTTTTCCATCTAAAATATCATATGCATGTATAACTTTTCATTTTTCTCATACCTTCTACTAACCTTCCCAATATCTTTCTAGACAATATCTTGTACTGCATCCCACCACAGGTAGACCTTTTCCCCCATTGGCAATGCCTTGAATTTTACTTGAAACAAAGTATGTTGCTTCTTGAATTCATTATTTTCCCTAAAAACATTATCATAATTGAAAGGCTTCACTCCCTAGGCCTCCTCTAAAAGTTTCTATAACTTTTCATTAAAAGCTATTTGCCTTTACAAATTTTTGTCCATCTTTGTTTAACTCTAGTCATATTGCCTTTGTATGTCATTCTTGACTCGATATACATTACCAATGTCTACTCTAGCTCCTCTAATTCCTTCTGCTACTTCAAAAGAGTATGTTCCATATTCATGTAATCTCTCTAAAATTTATTATACTCCACACTCAAAGAATCTTTCTATGTCTTCAACTTCTAGTAATTGGCATTTGTTTGTTTTAGAGTTTCCAGTAAAGAATCCCTTTCTACTTTGATGTTCTCAAAATGCTTGTTGTGTTTCTCCATGTTATTAATCTTTTGTTTGGCTATTTGTAGTTTTGCCAATACCTCATTATTCTCATTTTTCCTAACTTGCAACTTTGTTTTGAGCTTCTACCCCTTCTCCAAAGCTGCCCTGCAAATTTTAAATATATATATCCTTGTCTTCTATAACCTATTTATTGTTTATTTCTAGATCAAAAAATCTAAGTAGGATATTAGTCATTTGTACATTGTACTATGTTGCTTGTTGAAACATACTAGTAACTATCTTATGTTCATCGATCCAAGTCTACTTCTAGCCCTTGCACAAACCCTAGTGTATGAAACCTAAGAGTCTATCCTCTAGAACTTGTACTTGAAAAACCTAGACTTTTATGTGCAATCCAAATTTCTCCAAACATATTTGTTCATGTTACAGAACTTGGTCTTGAAGGTGACATACCTTCATTATTCTATGATACTAGAACAAATTGTTGTACTTCTAGTGGATCTAGGTTTAGGTCTTGTATCTACTCCTTTGCTGCCTACTAGGCTTGAAATTCTAACTCCTTTTTAGGCCATCTTTGGTGTTCTTGCCCATCTGATCTCTACTCTTGCTTGGGAGAGATATGTGTTCTTGGATTAGACTTAGGAGATATTAAATTCTCTTTCTGTTTCTAATGTTACTATTGTTACTTCCTCATGAACTTTGTTGCTTGTTGAGGATTTACATTGCCCCTCATTGCAGTATCCTTTTGTTTTCTCTATTTCTTCAATAAAATCTCCTTTTCTTCATCATCATTAGATTGGGACATTAGAATTGCTCTTTTGGTTATCCTTGTCTTTGGCTGTTTATCCTTTTTAGGAAAAAAATGTGCAAGGTTCAAAGGTTTTTTGTTTTTTATAAACCTTTCCCTCAAAGTCTCTTTCCTCTTCATGTATTCCTATGGTTGCTTTGTTTGCTTCTTCTTCTCTTGTGGTTCTGCTTTTTGAAGTGGAAACCATTTCTGAAACAAAACTTCTACAATAATAACATAATGGCATACATCCTTTTTTGGCTCTCTTTTGGTTGTTCCCTCAATCATGTTCTTTTGACATTTTTCCCATTTGATCAACTCTTTGACCAATTGAAAATACATAATTGCAGCCCATTGATAGATTCCCCATGATCTACTTTAGAGATCATCATGGCAAATTTATTGCTAAATTATTGCACCTTATCTTTCTGATAAATAATGGGAAAAATTGCAATAATTCTATTAACATGCTCTGACCTCATCTTCTTTACAACCCACCCTTCATTGGTGTTGTAACTATATGGGACTCTATCAGCTATGTTTGCCAATGCTACTCTAGCATCTAGCATCTTTGCCTGGTCTGCTTTTGTCTCTCCTGTATGGAAAATTTTTACAACCTCTACCAACATACATTTGTTTATAATTCTTTACTATTCTCCCAACATGACCTTGATTTGATATGTTCAGAATCCAACTTCTAGTTGTTCAAAAATTTAACTATAATGTTGTGACAAGGAGTCTTCCATTCAACCTCAAACAAACCTACCAATCCAGATCTATTTGCCCAAGTTGTTTCTTCCTCTCCAAAGCTTGTCCAAAACAAATATTCTTCATATTGTTATTATAACTTTGTTATGTAGGAGTAAAAATGTACCTAACCTCATCATCCTAGTGAGTTTACACCTTCTTCCCATGCAAATTTGCAGCCATTGCTTGTCGATTTATTATCTTCATGCATTTTTTGTTGGGAATGTGGATCTTCTCTGGAGTTTGCTCATGGGCAAACTCCTCTTGATGTAATGGTGTTTTTTTATCTTGTTGCAAATTGTGTTTTTGCTTCTCTTCTTTAAAGTCAAAAATGGAAATCGAATTGACTTGCTCACTTGGACATGCCTCTCTTCTGGGCTTCTTAAAACTATATCTCCTCAAAGTTTCCTTACAATCTTTTTTATTTTTTCTAATTGTTTCAAAAGCTTTCTCAAACTTGGATATCGAAAAAGATCTTTAATAAGAAGAATAATAAATAAGAGAAGGAAATGGTGGACCCCTTTCTAAAGACCTAGATTGTAAAGGCAAAGTATTTGCAAAATTTTGTTGTTCTCTTTATTTTTCTTGTCTTTCTTCTTTCAACTTCTATAATCTCTCTTTGGATTATCTTTGCAATTTCTTGACAAAACTTTCTTTTACATTCAATCTAGAGACAAAAACTGATAGAAATTTGTTTATAGAAAATGAAAATGAAAATGTGTTTTGTTGTTTGCTGCCTTCTGAAATGCAATCATTTCATTTCGAGAAGTGATGTTTCACTTTTTACTTTAAGGTTATTGTCTTAATGATTTGTCCCTTTTTCTAGTTTTTTGACACATGTTTTCGTTATTTTAAGTTCATATTGACAACAATATGGGCTATTGTTAATGTCTGCTAACCTAGCCACTCTACAAACATGGCACTAAGTTGTTCTATTGATAGCTCTAAATTTGATAACCTAGTGTTGTCTACATTACAAAAAAAATTATCTTATGTTGAGTCATCATATCGATAAAGTTTGGTTCTAATGTAACAAACCCATTTAACGTATAATCTAATGACTCTAAAGCTATGTAATCATGGTTTGTGAATATTTTCATAACTTGCTGACTCATTATATTTACTATGGTTTCTTCTAACACTATTATCTCATCAATACCAATGATCTCTATTTTTCTTTGATCTTTTGTATCTTCATCAAATTTCTCTTCCATGTGGTCTAAATTTATGGATTCTAAAGACATCTAGTTCTCTAAACTCTGAATCCTTTTCAATGTTTGATCCACATATTTGTATGGTTTCAACTTGTTAACATTGACCAATATTGGATTTGGGTCAAAATTATTAATAGAAACAAGAAGAATAATGTTATTGGGTAAGTAATATTGTACCTTAAACCATGGACCAAACCATCTTTTTTTGAATTTGCCTAGGTGTGTATTTTCTCCCTTCGGAAACCACAAAACATAATCTCCAAATTAGAACTTCTTTTCTATGTTTTTTTGTCGACTCCACAAAAATTTGCTCCATTGGTTTGCTCCCACATTGTTTTTAACCTCCAATCTATTCTCCTGTAACTCTCTAGTTTTATAATTATGGTAGTTAGTACTCTGGTTGGTTTTGCATCTATGTGGTCCCCATTAATAGTGGGTAGAACATATTTTGTTGGCATTAAAGGATGCAAACCATAGACTAATTGGTAAGGTGTATAACTTATTGCCATTTTGTAAACAGTCCTATATGAAAACAAAATTGTGGACCCAGTTTGTTTTTTTCTCATTGACTAACTTGGTCAATAATCTATTAATGATTTTGTTAGTAGACTTTGCTTGTCCATTACCATGTGGATAATATTTAGTTGAACTAACATGCTTCAACAAAAATTATTATGTTAGATGTTTTATTGTGTCATTGATGAAATGTATTCTTTGATTTGTAACTATGGTCAATAGACATCCAAATTTGGTCAAAATATATTCATATAAAAATATAGCTATAACTACTACAATATTGGTTTTGAATGCCTTTGCCTTTACCCATTTAGTTACAAAATCTGTAAGTACCATAATGTATTTAATTCCTATTAGTCTTCATGTTGGTTTAATTCGATCTATAAAATCTAGACCCCACTTCATAAAAGGTTCTTCTATAAATGTTGTTACCAACTTCCACATGTAATCTACATCTTTTGTTTCACCATTTGTTTTATTTACAACTTTAAAAACTCTAACACGAACATCTAGGTCAAAATCCAGCACATATACAAGATAATTAAATGGCTGACGATAAGGCCTATTTGGTGGTAATGGTGGCCTACCTAGATTCACCATTCGCAATCCAGAATACCTTGGAAATCCTAGAGGTCTTGGTGGTCCTTGTGGGTTCGAGCCACCTCCTCTTGGATTTAATGGCCGACCAGCAAAAAAATTGTTCACCTTTTTGGGCATCTTTTCATGCACATTCACAAGTTTTGTTCCCCTTAGAGTTTGTGGTCTGGACTTTATACCAACAACAATATGCATTAGTGTTGATATAAATGGAGCTTCAATAATTGTATCACAAACTTAAAGATTACCACAAAATATAATGGTACAAATCTTATTGGTTTTTGTGAAGCAACTTCCTATCCCTTTATTCCTGGTTTTATGAGGTGACTATACTTGAAAGTACATATGCTAGCGGTGAAGGAAAAATGCAAGTGTATTTCTAAACGTTAAATTGCGTTTGTAGTTGAAACCAAGTAACTCGCATGCTATGCGTCATTTATGATTTAGAGTTGATAGATCTATTTTTCAAGTTCAAACACCTCAAATCCTAGAATTTTATGTCAAATTCTCATCCATTTAAACCAACCTTTAAAGGTTCAACACCATGTTCAACTTAGTTGTAGACCACCAGCCACTTGAAATATTATTCCTAACACATATGTTATTCAAATTTGGCTTGCGTTAGCTCATTAGAAAGCTAACTACAAGGCGCACCTTCTTACGAAATCCTAAGCTCTACAACTAAGCCAGTAAGAAACTATTCCACCAAACTCGAGAAGGTTTTACGAAAGTAGTAAGTTCAACTTGGCTGCAGACCACCGGTCACTTGAAATATTATTCCTAACACATATGTTATTCAAATATGGCTTGCTTTAGCTCCTTAGAAAGCTAACTACAAGGTGCACCTTCCTATTAAATCCTAAGCTCTGTAGCTAAGCCAATAAGAAGCTATGCCACCAAACCCAAGAGGGTTTCATGAAGGTAGTAAGTTCAACTTGGCTACAAACCACCAGTCACTTGAAATATTATTCCTAACACATATGTTATAAAAATTTGGCTTGCCTTAGTTCCTTAGAAAGATAACTACAAGGCGCACATTGTTACCAAATCCTAAGCTCTATAGCTAAACCAATAAAAAGATATGCTACCAAACCCGAAAGGGTTTGTGAGACTTTTCAGAGATTTCAACCCCCAACACTATCCCTACTCACTTCCATTCTTTCAAAACTATTGCAAATGTCCAATCTACACTCCTTCTTACCATCTAAGGAAAAGGAGAAGCACCTTTTCCCCTCTTTCCATTTTCCCCCCAACAAATTTTACTTAAACCTTCATTTTTCCCATTGATCTTAAGGCTTTACTTACTATGGTTTTAAGCCGTTATTTACGCATTTCCTTCATTTTCCTTGATCTATAAATTACAACCCCGTAACCCCACATCTCGATGTAATAACTCCTCCACACATTCATTGTTGATTTGATTTTGATTGAAAATCTCTTTTCCTTTCCTTGAAATTATGGCGTTGTGTATGGCCACGACTTACAGGCCTCAAACTACACAAATGAATGAAGAATCGCTCCAAAGACATCTCTAAATTTAACATTGATGCAGCGTCTTTGTGATGAAGATCCCGAACCTCGAGAGGTGCACGCTCGTCTTGAAGTTGAACCCCTTCAAACTTGGTACTATCACATCTCTCCAAACTCTTGCACCCTGGTGATCTTGTTGCAAGTCAACCCCGCTTTTGGCGATGAACCTAAAACCATTTATGAAGGTTGTTACGAGACTAAAGACACCTCTATCTTCGCATGATCTTTAGTTCCTGGCGTTGGACATTATCGTTGGTTATGCGATCTGATTCACCAACTGTCTCCTAATGGCAAGGCGGACTACCTAGTTCGCACCATTCGACGCATCCTAGATTTCTTATAGTTATAAACTATCACTGAAGCATAGCCCAAGACTCAACATGTAATTGTAGCTCTTCGCTAAACTTAGCCCTACTTTAAATAAATGTTTCGTTCACTATGACACTCACATTGCCATTTCTATCCTATCACATTATTTATTTAATCATTAAGTTGTTTCGAATTAATTTTATGTTCATAAGTCTTAAAGATTGTTCTATCTCTAATGGACCTTTCATTGACACCCCTTCAACTGCTTCATGAATCTCAACATCCTTGCTATTTACTAAATACTAGAACAAGACTAATGTTTTGTTGAACACCACCAATTTTGATGTCTGCTTCTACCCCCCACCCTCTAGAGATTTCTCAACCTTAATTACACCATTGAAGTTCTAAAACTATGATTACCAGCTTTTTGTTGAAGAAAAGAACTAACCTAACACCTTATTCACCAATATCTTATTTTGGAAAAGAAAACAACCCCTCCATGCAACCACGCGCATTCATCACCCTTATGAAGTTGCTAAAAGCCTTTAATAACCTTATCACACTCAAATAACCATGATGCAATTCTTAAAATTGAGACTACCGCACATGGTTGCGTCGGTATGGCTCACAATCCCATTTTAAAATTGGAAGTTCCTACATAGGTAACTCCAACATTGTTGTGATGTAACAGACTTGGTGTACAAAAATAGGTACTACATCTACCATAGTCTGAGCTCCCATTTCCACTATGTTATTTTTCTAAATCTGTTCTTTGAGTCGATTCGGAATTTTGACCCTTTCATGGTATAAATCCTTTGGCTCAACATGTCCATGATTCTTTATTTTTGTAAGTTCTAGATTTAGATTCTAAAAATGTTCAACAAATCCTTATTCATGTTATATTCAATATATGGACATTCATTGATTTGATGTCCAATCTCATGGCAATATGTGCAATGTGGAAAGTTAGGTCTTGGAACTTTGTTCACATTATGAATTCCTCTACTCCAATCCCTTGGAACTCCTTTAAGAATGCTTCCATTCTACTAATTAAGTTTGGGTTCATTATATCTCACTCTAATAGCCACAAGTGCACTTTTTGCTACTGTTGGTTCTGCTCTTGGTAAGATTACAATTTCTTGTCTAGTTACAAGTATTGGCTCAATTCCCTTGGACATTCTCATACCATGATTTGCAGCTTCTTGCTAAACCACATAATGAATCAAAGGTTCAAAATTTTGACTTTTTATTCAAACTCTTCATTCTCATGGTCCTTTCGATAATAAGGAGGTGAAGTAAATATGTACCTTGGTACTACTTCCTCCCTTTTTGACCTATTGAGTATTTGTTCTTGAATCAAAACATCAGAGTTATGTTGTTGCATCAGACCTGCTAATTCCAACGTAACTTTTTATCAAAGTTCAGATTCTCAATTCCTTTGTCTAAACTCAACATGTGAATCTACATTTTCAATTTGACATTTTTCTCTCCTAAAATTTTGTTATAAACTATTGGTGTGCCTCTATGCTTCACTAATTTGCATTTCATGAAGAATAATCAGTGTTACCTAAGGCATTATGTGGCTTGCAAGTCTATCTTTTGTCCATGAATGTTTTTGTTCTGGCTAAAAAATTCTTCTAGGTGTTATAAATTGCCGATTGAATTGCAAAATTGGGTGGGCAACATTTAATACACCATTGGCCATCAACACAAATATTTTCTTTCAACTTTAGGCCACCTTGAAATACCAAAGGCAACAACTTATTGGAATTAAAGGGTGGTTGCTGCATGTGTACATTGTCCACAATATTGGGTTCAAGAACATGAATGATTATTAATGGACAAGAGAAACTCACATAGTCAAGATGATGGGAATCATTGTTGGCGCCAAGAAGACAATCAGTAGGTCACTTGGAAGACCCAAAAACCTTTTCTCCCTTGAGGTGCGATATGCAATTTATGAAGGATGATTTGGATGTGTAATTTGCCACTATTGTGGCAAGTCTAGCAAAATCACTCGACCCTTAGGCCCTCTTTAACAACAATTCATTCCTATCAAAACCATGACTAGATGGACCACCTTGCAAGTATTGTCTATGCAATGTAGATTGTTTGAAAGCACAAATGTAGTCGTTAAATGTTATTGTGTACAAACAAGTGTTGCATTTTCTTGACTACTACAACCAGATGTTATGCACAATTTCAGCCAGACTGCAAGCCCACTCTTCATCATTAAACTTTTGGAAAAGAAAGGAAAAGAAAGATCAACAAATATGAAATGTCACAACATAGATGGAACTCGAGTGCAAATGGAATTCCAATTTTGAATAAATAGAAGATAGTAGTAATCATAGGAAGTTCATAGGTGAAATGCTCACATGGACCATGAAACCTCCCCATTGCCTGATACAAAAATGCCAAAAGCTAAGCCAATTTGCAAGCTCATGGACATCTGCCTCCAAAACAACCCCTAATGATAACCACCAACAATGAATTGTAACATAGAGACCATTAACTCCACAACGGATTTTGCATTCTTATATTAGTGGCATAAAACGTTGTGTTGATCTTACAACTCAAGTTTGATCAGTTTTTTGGTGTGCCTATCAAGTGATTGAATCCAATGGAATAAATAGGTATGTTTTTTATCAACCATCCTAACAAAAAGGTCTTTAGAACCATAAATAATTTTGATAGTTCCAATTAGCTTGTGTGTTACCAGCCATGAATCCCTTGAAATTCAATTTTGGAAATTCATGCTTTAACATGGTTTCATTAAGCTTTGTCCACATGATCTATTGAACTTCAATGTCCTTAGACTGCATCTCACAAATCACAATGGTCATCACTTTACCATAAGCAAGATCGTACACATGACAAACCATAATTATTTAGCCAACAACACGTTTCACATGATCAAACATGATCCAAGCGTTCTACAAATCCCCTCCAAGTTGCATTCACATGACAAGGTTCGTTCCACTCCCCACTCCATTTATCAACATCTTGAAAATGAAAACCTTTTGTTATACAATTTAACCTAGGAAGCAACATTCCTGGATGTAATCATAGTGACTCTTGGACTTTAGTTCAAGGATGCTATCAATATAACCACGCCTTACACGATGCTTGAAAACAGCAACCATGTTACAAATGTTAAGCAAACTTAGTTTTGAGAACTTGTCTTAGATTTGCTCCAGTTGTTCGTCATTCGAAAGCTCTACAATGCCATCGCCACTATCATCAAGCAAATGCATAGTTAAAAAGGTCTTGCTAGCACCTAGCAAAATCACAGATATCTTTGCATCAGGTGTGTGGTCAACCTCCTTTACGATCAACCTTATAATCTTATTCACGTACTCCCTACAATTGCCATCCACCACGTGACGCTTGTGGACCTTGAGATGAATAGTTGTTATAATGATTAATGGTAATCTATGCATAACATAAATGATTTGTCCACGATAATCCGCCACACACAAAGGAAAATAATGACAAAATTTGCATGCAAAGGAAAAAGTGGATGGAGACAGTGCCATTTAACCCATGACTAGAATATGTGTGCACTCACTACACTAAAAGATTTCATTGCAAAAGTTAATGTACATAAAGTTTTCACAATCATCATGTAGACACCGCAAATGACCCAAGCAATGAGCTTTCTTGAAGCTAAGCCCAAAACTGTTTTTGATATTATTATGATCACCTTGCACCAAGCATGGCCATCTTACTTTTTATCCATGCCTTGCATTTGCAAAGGCATGTGCGTAGTCGAAAGCATGGGTGGCAATTTGAAAAAGACATCTCCAATGAAAGCAATTGGCACGAACTGAATTTTTTGAAGAGGTATCTTGTTATAATCTAGATTTTGCAACTTGTTGGAGGTATGTCTTGGCAACGCCATAGCATGAAGGCAAGAAACAACAAATTGAATATTTCTTGCAAGGTTGGAGGGTTGTGGTAACTATGAGGCAAGACATTGAGAACTCACAATCAATGATTTCATCGAAAAACCACAAGGTGCCAAGTCATCACATGAGGAGGAATCACACAATTCAATGAAAACAAAAAATGCAAAAATGTCTAAACATTGAAGGAGAATGTCGATAACTTCATGTTCGTCTTTCACAATCTTGACGACATAACCTATACTTTTCGGCATGAGAATGGTGTCTTGAGAGTTATGACTCAAACTATCACCAACAATGCGATACCAACCACAACCAACAACCCACTAGCAGCCTTGAAAGGAGGTGGTAGAAATATGGTACAACGAACTTGAAACCAAGTTATTAAAGTCATACAAGACATCCTTGGATATATGTAAAGAACTTGGTTGGAAAACAAACATAACGCATAAACAATGCTCAAAGACAGAGGTCATCCCTGAATCATCGAACATGATGGTGAGGTCCAAGTAGCCAAGAGCATGAAATGTTGCCATATTTCTAAAAGCACAATGATAGAACTAAGAAAACTGAAAACCAAATAAAGGAGCAAGAATGCAAACAATGGAATACAACTCAAACGCAATGCACAAACTTGAACGGTTAATAGGATGTAATGAGCAACGACAAATATGAGATGGCATAGACCAAAACGAGGAATTAAGCAACACGTAAAGAAATGAAAGTGAGAGCTTTGTGGGTGGATCTTTCTAATGACAAGGTCAACCTTGAAAGACTAAACTAGGGAGGGATATTATATCCAATGAATATGTCTTTCATGGAATGTGCTATAGATTATGAAAGTCAGAAAAAATGTGTATATGTGGGTATTAAAAACATTCAAAGTGCAACAAATAATTTCAACAGCCTTACCAAAAGTATTTGAAATGCATAAGCATAATGGGTGCGAGACATAAATGAAAAATTGGAGACTAATGTGGAAAGTAGTTTATTGAGAATTGGGAAATCATAATGGCATGGATTTGATCTTGATAGGCCATATGAAAAAGAAATGAATGTGGAAACAAGCCCTTAATTCCACAAAACAAATCAAATTATCTTTAATTGCAATGGAAAATGGTGTAGGATATTTATAAAAATAGGTGGACAAAAGCATTTAAACAAAAAGAAAAGTGCATATGAGTTAAGCCACGTGAAGCTTATCAGATCAACGATGATTGGCATTCTGTAAACAAATCCTAGGAAAAGCTAGTAGGGATAGGTCATTGAGGACAAAGAATATGACAAACAATAATGAAAAAGTCATTGCTTACTCATTACTGATAGTTTCTAATTCCTTTCCATGCAAAATTAAAAGTCATCAAGCACCAAGACTAACATGTTTTATTGTGGCAAATTGAGAAAAACAATAAATAACAATAGAAATATATATTGTACAAATATCAATTGGCAAATTGAAGCCATGAAAAAAAGATGGGGTTCAATTTATATTTGATTCGTTAAATATTGTCAACCATATTATAATGTTGCATTTCTAGAAGGATAATTAAACTAGAATACAAATGCCCAAGAGTAAAAAATATATTGGAGAAGGTGTCGAAAGGACATTTAAAGTAGAACATGATTTTTGCAATTAGGGTAACAAAAATTATGTGGAATAGAGTATAGTGCAAAATGGATCAGGGAATAGGAGGAAAAAAGAGTGATAGATGTACATTGTACCACCAGGCCTGTTTAAGGCCATGAAAAAAATGCAAAAAACATTTTATTTGATTCCATAAATATTAAAACCCATAATATCTTGGAGTACTATTGTTGATTATTATATGCAACATGTGTAAATATGGAACAAGTGCCATAATTGGATACCATACAATCAATGTGCATTTGTGAGATGTATCGACCTCTTGTTAATGGCCATTTTCTTTTTAAAACCATGTATGTCATTTATAAATATATGTGTATCATGCATCTATCATCCTAACTTTGTTAATATGAAAACCATCTACAAATAATGGATAAGAAGAGGATCTATCTGTAGAAATATGTAGTACCAATTGTACCATAGATATCTTGAATAATCATGTCCCATGTAAAATTTGTGACCCATATTTGTACCCCATAAATTGAAACTCATGTGTAAGGGCTATAGATTTGAATTTGTGGAGAGTCTATTCAAATGGATAGGCATATATATGTACTTGAAAATTCTATTCTAATGTGTGAAATTCATCTTGCAGAGAGGTATCCTTATTTACTTATGTGGTATACGTCTCGATTTGTATGCAAATTATGTCTATTCATATGCACGTCATCACAAAGTGGGGACCCCTTTGTATTAGTGTTATTTAAGTGCTTTCACAATACTTTTACAAGATGTCCAAGGTTTAGTGCTTTGATCGTGTAAAACAGGCATTGAAACAATTTAGATTGTATTGATTTAATTTTGGTATTGTTTCAATGATAATTGATGTAGCATCATATTTGCACTGTATTTATGTTGTTTGACATGTTGTATTCACATTATGTCCATATTGTAATGATATTGCATTAGTATTGTGATTGTATTGGATATGCATTTTTAATTGTAAATGATACAATGTTGTTACAATATGGTTACAAACTCTATTATTGTATTGATTCTATATTGTATTCATGTTGTCTATATTTTGTATTTATGTTGTACTCAGTTTTTTTCAACATTGTATTTGCATTGCATGTGCATTGTTGAACATAGCGGATGCAATGTTGCAACAACATAGCTACAAACTAGATGTTCAATATTGATTCAATGTTGTATTCTTGTTGTTTATGTTATTGTATCTATGTTATAATCACACTTTCCCAACATTGTATTTGTATTGCTTGTGTGTTGTTGAAGGTAGGTGATGTAATGTTGCAACGACACCGTTGCAAATTGGATATTCAATAGTGAATCAATATTGTATTCATGTTTATTATGATGTTGTAAATGTGTTATAGGCACACCACAACAAAAGCATTTAGAAACAGTGTGCAAGACTTCTCTAGAAAGTATTCTAAGCAAGCATGGCAAAATTCGCAAACACAAGGACTTCTTAAACTGTCATAGTTTCAAATCACAAGACCGCAAAAAGAAGCAGTTACACAATACAAAGGAGATAATGAATGTTGACCTTGAGATGATTGAGTAGAACATCTAAGGCTATTGATGTTTTTCTTGAAGGAAGATCATAGTATCAGAAGTGGAAGAGAAGGTAGGCAATTCATGCCATGATAAATGACAGGTCCTAGGCCAGGGTCCTTCACAAACACTACAGCGGGTGCTGACTTCACTCCAACTTTGTCCACAACAACCCAATCATCACCATATGTTGATTATTTTCTCTGTGCATACCAAGTAAGTGTGTAACTGCACATGTTGAAGGTGATGCAGGACTTTATGAAGAAACAAAAGGAGAAGATTCATGAGAGTTCTAGAAATCAGCTAAGTTTTGCAGTGTACAATAAAGAAAAGAAAAAACAAAATGTGCTAGTGCAAACAAACAACCTGGTCTCCCAAAATGTGTTGTTCTACTCCTTCCAAAGCACCATAGCAAAGACTGCATAATCTCAGTACTGCTTGGCAGCCTGTCGAATGTATGGTGCTGCCCTTTCACTTGTGTTAGAAAACACTATCACCTTCACATGTTCACAAAAGAAATTGTCATTACTAATGTAAGCAAGTTCTAGCTTCTTCTTGCCTTCATTTTCCTTCTTTATTAATTCTCCTTGTTCCTTCGGCCCTTGCAACTTTTCATGCATCAGTGGTACTAGAAATTGAGCTCAGTGTGGAAAAGTAGGTAAACCAAAATGGATTGAAATTAAGCACTGCACCTTGTGAAAACTTGTTTTCTGGATGACATTTGTCATCTACATGTATCTCACCCAATAAATGATCAGGTAATCAACTTGGATTCATGATTTGGGTTCACCATGGCAAGGCCATGATTCCTTTCCAGAAGCACTCTGTAATTAATTGTTGTGTACATTCTCTGAACTAAGGATCCAAAAACCTGACTAATCAAAACTTCACACAAGTATAAAGTGGGCTGCTGCAAATTCAAGACAGAGGCAACAGAGGCAGCCTTGCAAAACTTCAACCACAAAATTATTGCTCAGATAGTGGGTATTGTGGGTTACCAAGCCTTTAGCACCATAGTACAAAATGCGAAGCAACTTGAGAAGGGATGTTGCCGCCCATTCCACCAAAGCATCCATTGTCTTCTCCCCATGAAACCTATAATTCACAAACCCTCTCCATTAGTCTTTTTCAAACTGCAGACTGCCAATTGTGATTTGGTCACCAGAAACTGAAACACTATTCATCCCCACTGAGTGATTAATTGCATAGTATGGAAGTAGGACAAGCCTTCTGAGATTTGATGGAATGAGAAGCAGATGAACTTCACATGTCATAATGTACCTAGTGAGACAGCCTAAATGCCTGCAAAAAGGAGTAAACGCAACAATCTCTGGAAGACCTGCACATTGAATGAAGCCCTCTTGATATTATCTTCATGCCATCAACAGTTCACAATACCTTCTCATCGTCTTTCACAATAGGCCCTCAAATCTAGATACTTCTCTAGACATAGATGATTATTTAAAACTTAACTTTGAGACAATGCACCAGTGGGAGACGGTTTCAATTCTCAATTTTTGATGCAAACAACAGTGGGAGAAAGATAATGTGATTATTGGTCTGAGTAAAAGATGTAAGAGAATGCATTGATAGAACTTTCTTATACACCAAGATCTATCAAAGTTTCATTTTTGGGTTGGGAGAAACTTGTGGCATGTGACATGAGGGGTTAGTTGACGATAAGAGAGATCATCTGATGCCTGCCTGATTGTGGAATTTTTTTCATAGGTAGATTTAGCAAACATACCTGAGCACGGCTGCTGATTAAGATTGTCAAGTCCATTGTTCTGTGGAGTAGAGTGAAAAAAATGAAACAAGATTATGAGCTGTTGATATGAGCAAATTAAGAAGGCAACATTTGATCAAATTGCAGTGACAAAATTTGATGACTGCAGAATGATGTAGCCACAAGATGTTGATAGATTAGGTTTAAGGTGGGATCTTCAAATGTCGTTAGAAACATCTGTCTAAGAGCAGTTCCACTAGTACTCAGTATGTGGTCCAACAAAAGAAAATTGGACGAAGAAAAGTCAAAACATGCCAGTCAATAACAGGTGTTAGTTTTTGCTATGCCTTTTACTAGCCTCAGCATCCTGTGGAAAAATGTTGAGCCAAAATCATTTTGTTGGCCAGAAAAGCACATGTCAAAATCAACAGTCATGTTGATTATGTGGAAATGTGAGATCACCAAAATCAGCAGACAGATAATCACATTGTGATATGTAAGTAATAGATAAATTGGAATTATTAGATTGTCAGATTTTACCCTGGCCCTCCTTTTTAGGTTACCCAACAATTTATATTAATAATCAGGGGCTTTTGCATTGCTCTGTACCTCGCACTGAAAGGCACACAGACACCAACACACAGAACAATTGTGTACATACATATGATAACAGTACTTAATTGAGAATTTTCACCACCCGGCAAGAATGGAGAGTGAAATACTAGTGTGGATTAGCTTGTTAACAGAAAGGAAGCTGATGTGTGTACCTTGACCTGGAGGCAGAGAAACTGCATCACAAAACCAGACGAAATCTCAAGGTGAAGAGTCTACGTCACAAAACCAGACGAAACCTAGAGGCAAAGAGGCTGTGTCACAAAAAAACTAGACAAACAATAGTCATTCCATGACATTGAAGGGACCACGTTTGGAATAGATTGACTTCCAGGCCTACCAAGACATTGACTATAAATGGAAATGCAAGTGATGACAAACAAGGGAGTTGAGTACCCGTAAAACTTCTGAACTAATTTTTGAGAGCTTTGCATCCCCTTCAAATCTTTTTCAGATGGAGGAGAGGATGCCCAAATTTTTTTGCCTGATCCCTTAAATTTGGGGAGGGTTGTAGGAAAATACCTTTGCGAAAAGCAAACATGAATACAGAACAGCTGATGGGTTAAGCTTTGAAGCCCAGCTCCCTCTCTGAACAATGGAATGGAGCTATGAGTTTGCTCAAGCTGAAGGGCCAGAAGGAACCCTAATAGGAACTTTTTGGAACTCACTCCTCAACTGCCCACAAGCAGCATTGGCATCTAATCCCCGAGTTTGTCGAACACTTGATGTCACCCTCCTGGCAGCCAAAGTCTCCACAA